>Ga0163144_10000505_pt1 | contig 90463 bp, 57 predicted proteins | sample OliLak19BULKMAT1_FD_123175 | JGI IMG/M metagenome (GOLD analysis project Ga0163144, IMG submission 123175) | Freshwater microbial mat bacterial communities from Lake Vanda, McMurdo Dry Valleys, Antarctica - Oligotrophic Lake LV.19.BULKMAT1 | ecosystem: Environmental > Aquatic > Freshwater >...
GGGGGGGGAGGGGGGGGGGGGGGGGGGGGGGGGGGGGGGGGGGGGGGGGGGGGGGGGGGGGGGGGGGGGGGGGGGGGGGAGGGGGGGGGGGGGGGGGGGGGGGGGGGGGGGGAGGGGGGGGAAGGGGGGGGAGAGGGGGATGGGGGGATAGTCGCGCTTCAGTCCCGACCGTCCCTGCCGTTACTTCCGGGATGCGCATCGCCGCCGCCGACATCGGCCTGTCATCCGATCAGCGCTTCGCGGCAGTGCGCCTGGCCAGCGAGCGCTTGGGCATCCGGGCGCCCGGGCCGCTGGCCGCTGCGCCGCCGCCGGCCAGCGACCATTACCAGCCATACCAGCGTCAGCACGCGAGCGAGTCGGGCGCCTATTCCCGCGCCGATCTCACCGCCGGCAGGGCGGCCGCCGCCGGCGATCGTGCGCTCGCCGGTGAACCGCAGCAGCGCGACCGCATCGTCCGCGATCTGCTGCAAGGCGTCTTCGGCATGCAGGACATCAGCAGCTACGATCTGACGCTGAGCAGCGAGCATTCCAGCCTGGTGCAGCAATCCGAGCAGCTGTCCGCGCAGAGCGCGCAGGGACCCGCAGGCTGGGGCGTCGCCTACGACTACAGCGCCGAGTACCACGAGATGGAGTCGCTGCGCTTCGCTGCCGAAGGCACCGTCACCACCGCCGATGGCCAGAGCTTCGCCATCTCGTTCAGTTACGAGATGGAGCGCGAGTACCACCAGTCCACCACGGTCAGCCTGCGCGCCGGCGGTGGCGCCGGCGTCGATCCGCAGACCCTCGATCTGGACGCTGCCTTCGGCTTCGACCGCGCCCTGCCGAACTTCGCCCCGGCTGCCGATGGCGGCCTCCCGGACCTGCCCCGCCTGACCGGCGGCGCCGCCTTCCCGGGCGTTGATCGCAACGACGACGCGCGCATCGGCGCTGGACGCGGCCGGTTCGGCGCGCTCAGCGGCGACGCCTTCGCCCGCCCGGCTGCGCTCGACGGCGCCAGCAATGGTCGGCTCGACGCCAGCGATCTGGCGTGGCAGGCGCTGCTGCATTTCGACCGCGGCGGGGCGTTCATGCGCTTGGCAGAGGCGCGCATCGCGGCTCTCGCCGACCTGCGCGCCGCCGGACGCTCCCTGTCCGACGCCGGTCTCGCTGGCGACCGGTCGCAGCTCGACCTGATCGGCTGAGCCCGCTCGACAGGTCGCCGACTACTGCCCCGGCAACGGCAGATACTGACGCTGCAAGGCGCGGCGGCGCGCATCGAGCCGCACCATCGCCGCGTCCAGAGCCGTGCGCAGCTTGTCGTCGCTGAAGCGCAGCGCGTAGCCGATCGCCTCCTCGCCGGCGGCGGGATGGCGGGTCTTGTCGATCGCGGTGAGCGCCAACGGCCGGCCCTGCGCGGTGAAGGCGCGCGCGGCCTTGAGCGCGAAGGGCAGATCAAGGATGACGCCGTCGAGTTCGCCCTGGAGCATGCGCTCGATCAGGTCGTAGTGCACCTTGCTGCCGGCCTGTTCGGTCAGCCGGGTCGCGGCTTCGGCGCCGATCAGGCGGCGGGCGAGTTCGGCATTGGTGGTGTTGGCGGCGGCGCCCAGCCGGCGCAGCGCCAGCATCCCGTCGGTGAACACCGGTTCACCTGGCCGTGAGAGCAGGGCCGAGGGGAAGGTCAGCGACGGCGTGGTGAAGCGCAGACGGTATTTCTCCTCGCGGGCGCGGGTGATCGAGATGCAGGCGGCGAGCAGGTCGACTTCGGTCCGGTCGTTCAGCGCGCTGAAGAAGGCGTCGCCCCACTGCGTCGCCGTCCAGCGCACCTCGACCGTCTCCACCGGCACGCCGGCCTCGGCGAGGATGCTCTGGCAGAGTTCGCGCAGCAGGTCGATCTCGAAGCCGGTCAGGCGGCCGTCCTGCAGACGCACCAGGATGCCGTCCTCCTCGGCGATGCCGACGTGGATGGTGCGCGTGCGCAGCAGACGGTCGTACGACGAGCGGTCGTGAGCGACGGCGCGCCACGGCGTCCACGGCCCGCTGCGCGCCGCGCTGCCGGCCCCGAGATGGACGCGCAGGCGCCAGCGCAAGGCGCCGCGGCCGGCGAGTTCGTCCTCGACCAGCGACAGGCCGGTCAGCCGGCGGGTGGCGCTGCCGCCATCGCTGGCACTGCGCTCGATCTCGTAGGTGGCGGCAGGGTCGGCCACCGCCTTCCATTCGTACTTGAGCATGCCGACCAGCGCCGCGCCGTCGGCCGGACGCACCGCTTCCGGCATCGGCCCGGCGGGCACCACCGGCGCCACCGGTGGCGTCGGGAGCACCGGGATCACCACCGGAGGCGCCGACGGCCGCAGCCACCACCCTGCCATCACCACGGCGAGCACACCGGCGAAGGCGTACGGCCAGCGCCGGCTGCCGCGACGACGCCCGCCGGCGCCGCGGACGAACGTCGCCGGCGCGCTGCCGGCGACGACCAGCCGTTCGTTCTGCCAGCCCAGCCCGGGCAGCGGCCCGGTCAGGCTGACGGCCACGGCGTCGAGTGCGGCGATGCAGTGGTCGGGATCGTCGAAGCGCTGCGCCGGGTCCTTGGCCAGGCAACGGGTGACGAAGTCGGCGAGCGGGCGCGGCACCTTGGCCACCACCGCGAGATCGGGGGGCGGCGCTTCCAGGTGCTTGGCCATGACCTGCACCGGGGTTGGCGCGGTGAACGGCACCCGCCCGGCGAGCATCTCCCACAGCGTCACGCCCAGGCTGTAGAGGTCGGCGCGGATGTCGGCCGGCTTGCCGCCGGCGGCTTCGGGCGAGATGTAGTTGGGCGTGCCCAGGATCATGCCGCTGACCGTGAGATCGGCGCGGCCACGCTTGGCCGGACGGGCGAGGCCGAAATCCATGACCTTGACCAGGCCGTCCTCGGAGATCATCAGGTTGTCGGGCTTGATATCGCGGTGGACCAGGCCGCGGCGATGGGCGGCGGCGAGACCGGAACAGGCCTGGCGGAACACCGCGCAGGCCAGCGCCGGCGGCAGCGCGCCCTGACGGTCGAGCACGCCGCCGAGGGTGTGGCCGGGCACGAACTCCATGACCAGGAAAAGCATGCCGCCCTGGGCGACGTCGCGGCCGGCGTCGTAGACCGCCACCACGTGGGGATGGCTGAGCGCCGCCGCCAGCTTGGCCTCGCGCACGAAGCGGTCGGCGAACTGCGGGTCGCCGCTGTGTTCCGGCAGCAGCACCTTGAGTGCGATGGTGCGGTCGAGGCTGAGCTGCATGGCCTGGAACACCGCGCCCATGCCGCCGGCACCGAGCATCTTCTCGATGCGACAGCCGCCGAGCGTCTGCCCGATCAGCGATTCCAGGCTGCGCCCCGACGTCGGCGCATCGGGATCGCGCGTGGCGCCGCCGCTGATGGCGGTCATCCGGGTCGCGTCGGGATCGCCGGCCGGCGGTGGCGTCGCCGCCGGGGCGCCGGCGATGTGGGTCAGCGACGTGTGGTCACCCGCGGGTTTCGACGGCTCGGCCATGCGCCCGCGGAGGCTACTGCCGGCCAGCGAGCGTGCCAGACGGCGTGGGCGGGTGTTCTACGCACGCAGGTGCGTGGTGCGGACGGTGAACGTTCAGCCCTTGGCCGACGTCCCGTTCGCCGCCGCGAATGCGCGCATGTGTCCGACCAGCGCTCGGCAGCCCTCGATGGGCATGGCGTTGTAGATCGACGCGCGGATGCCGCCGACGCTGCGGTAGCCCTTGAGCCCGACCATGCCCTGTTTGTCCGCCTCTTTGATGAAACGCTCGGCGAGCTCATCCGAGGGCAGACGGAAGGTGACGTTCATGCGGCTGCGCTGCGCCGGGATGGCGACGGTGCCGCGGTAGAAGCCGTGCGAACCGTCGATGGCGTCGTAGATCAGGCCGGCCTTCTCCTCGTTGCGGTGCTCCATCGCTGCCAGGCCGCCCTGGCGTTCGAGCCAACGGAAGGTTTCGAGCAGGACGTAGATGCCGAAGGTCGGCGGCGTGTTGACCATGCTCTTGCTCTCGGCCTGCTTGGCGAAGCTGAACAGGCCGGGCACGCTCTTCGGGATGCGCGCATAGAGATCCTTGCGCACGATCGCCACCACCACACCGGCCGGGCCGAGGTTCTTCTGGGCGCCGGCGTAGACCAGCGCGCAGCGGCCGACGGGATGCGGGCGCGACATGAATTCGCTCGACGCGTCGACCACCAGGGTGGGATGCGTCGGCCACTCGACCAGGCGATGACCGTGCACCGTCTCGTTCGAGCACACGTGCAGGTAGGCGGCGGCGGGATCGCTGGTCCAGCCTGCGGGCGCGCGGTCGAATTGCGTCGCTTCGCTCGACGCCACCACGCGCACCTGATACGCGGCCTTGGCCACGTCGGCGGCCTTCTTCGACCACTCGCCGCTCACCAGGTAATCGACTGGAGCTGATCCGCCGCCGGCCAGGTTCATGGGGATGAACGTGAACAGCGCCGTCGCTCCGCCTTGCAGGAAGAGGATGTCGTGGGTGTCGGGGACGCCGAGCAGGCTGCGGCAGCGCGCCAGCGCCTCGTCCATGACGCCGTCGAACTCCTTGCCGCGGTGGCTGACCTCGGCGATGCCGACGCCCTTGCCCTGGTAGTCGAGCAGGGCTGACGCCGAGGCTGCGAGCACCTCGGTGGGCAGCATGGCGGGACCGGCGCTGAAGTTGTGGATGCGCGGCATGGGTGGTGGCTTTCAGTTGGGGGCGCTCGACGCGGCTCGCGCCCCAACGAACGCGCCGTTCGGCGCTGCCCCCTTGGACAGGAGGCGGGAGCGCGGGCTTCCGGCCCGCGAGTGACATCGACGACCATATGGCCGCTGATGCGTCGCACCCTGAGACCGCACAGTTCGTGCGCAATCGACCCGGTGCCCGACCGTCGCACCGATTGCCAAAACGCATGGACCACCCAAGGTCGCCGCCATGCCCAAGCCGCCGCGATCGCGCGCCATCGTCCGCCCCGGCGCCGGCCGCCCGGCGCGCAGCGGTGGTCCGAAGAAGGTGTCCACGCCCACCCCGCCGGCCAGGAAGGCGGCGGCCAAGCAGGCCGCCAAGACCGCCACGCGTGACGCCGCCAAGCGCGCCAGCGCCAGCCAGCGCAGCCTGGCCCACCTGCGTCAGCGCAGCCCGCACCTCTATATGCAGGTGCAGCGCATCGGTCGTCTGATGGAGATCCAGTCGCGCATGAAGGACGACGCCTTCCCGCCCGGCTGCTGCTTCCTGCACGCCAACGTGGTCACGGTCTCGAACTTCTGCGTGAAGCAGATCAAGGAGATCAACCTTGAGACCAGCCAGGTCACCGTCGACATCCACGGCGACGAACACCTCGAGGCCGGCATCGTGCTGCTGCCGCTGGAGACCATCGAGTGGTTCGGCTTCCCGTCGACGGCGGTGCCCATCGAGATCCACTTCCACGGCTTCACCAGCGCCCCGGGCCGCCGTCCCAATCCGGCGCTGCCGGCGACCACCGACACCGGGCAGACGGGGGATCGGGCGGATTGATCCGGGCAACCGCCGACGGCTGACGGCTGACGGAAGCGAGCTGATCGCCGGTCGTCCCTGGGACGTGCCGCAGTTCGAACCGGCGGCACGTCAGCCCGCTGACGCCAACGGCGCGGTCGCCGATCAGTTCCCGAGGTTGTGGATGGTGCTGTGGATGACGTGGTTCAGCGCCTGCTGGTCGGCGCTCTGCACCTTGATGGTCAGCTTGACGTTCCACACCGCTGTCAGCTCGGGTAGTTCGAGCGCGATGGTCTTGCCGTCGGGCAGCAGTTTGGCCGACTTCACCGTCCAGGTGTCGCGGGAGGCCACCTTCTGCTTGCTGGGATCCTTGGGATCGGCGGTGGTGCGGCCGCTGGGTGAGACCTGTGGCGAGCCGTAGGCGCTGGTCCACTGGTAGTTCCACGCCTCGACCGCGTAGTTGGAGATCTCAGCGACGCTGGCCGGATTGAGGGCGCTGGTGTAGGTGATCTCGTAGACGCCCTTCTTGGCCTTCAGCCCGGTCGGCATGTGCACCGGCTTGCCGGTGAAGCGGATGCGGTCGAAGCCGCCGTCGCGCGCGGCGTTGCTCTGCCAGCCGCTGAGGCCGGCGATGTAGAGCTGACCGTCCGTGGGGTTGAAGCGCGCGCGCATCGCGCTCGAGGTCAACTTCAGCGGGAAGGCCACCACGCCGCCCTGCATCTGGCCATTGACCTCCTCCTTCAGCACCTTGAAGAGCGTCGACTTGCCGTAGCTCAGATGCAGCAGGTCGCCGGTGAACGGGCCCCACTTGTCGCTGGTCACCCATGCCTGGCAGCCGCCCGAGTTGTCGACGTCCAGGGGGAAGTAGCACAGCGCCTTGGGCTGCTGCGTGGAGACGCCGTGGGCGGTGTCCATGACGCCGTTGAAGCTGCCCGGCTTGATCCAATTCAGCGGACAGGCCGGCACCCAGGTGCCCTCGTTGTCGCCGCTGGTGACCTGGCCGTCGGGTCCGACGCCGATGCCGTTGGGCGCACGCAGGCCGCTGGCATAGATGTCGAGCTTGGATCCGTCCTTGCTCACGCGCAGAACGCAGCCGTGGTGCTTGGTGATCTTCTGGAAGCCGCGTCCGCCGTTGCGCACCGGGGCGCCGAAGCCGAAGAGGAAATTGCCGTCGGGATCGTTGTGCAGGTCGAAGCAGAAAGAGTGGAAGCCGGTGGTCAGTTCCCAGTCGTGGTTGAAACTCTCGTAGAAATCGGCTTCGCCATCGCGGTCGAGATCGTGCAGCCGGGTGATCTGGTCGCGGCCGAGGACGTAGACCACGTCGTCGATGATGCGCAGGCCCAGGGCCTGGTGCAGGCCGGTGGCGAAGCGCCGCCAGGTCAGCTTGGACAGCGTGTCGTCGAGGCCGGTGACCACCCAGACGTCGCCGTTCCAGGTGCCGAGCGCCGCCGAGGTGCCGTTTTTGAACAGGTCGACGCAGCCGGTGCGCAACGAGGCGCCGTAGGGATTGGTGTAGGGCAGCGTGATGCGGTCGACGACGTAGGGCGCGGCGTCGCCGCCCAGCGCGCCGACGGTCTCGACGGTCTGCGTCCAGCGGGCCGGTCCGCCCTTGGTCAGCGTGCGGAGATCCTCGGGCTTGGCCGCAGCGGTGGCGGCCGCGACCGCGTCCTTGGCTGCTGCGGCGGCGACGAAGATGGTGCAACTGGCCGGCGCCGGCAGCGCCGGGATGCGCAGGACCATGCCTTCAGCGGTGCTCTCGAATTTCATTCCCGGCGGTCCGGAGACGCCGACCGCCAGGTCGGTGGCCTTGGCCACCAGCAGGCTGAGCGGTCCCGCCGAGGCGCCCAGGGTCAGGGCGCGGGTGAAGATCGGGCCATCGGCCTGCATCCCGGGAGCGTCGAGGATGGCGCAGCCGTGGATGGTGTACGCGAAGATCACCCGGTCGCCGTGCAGGTAGAGCCCTTTGTACTTGCCCCAGCTCGGCGGGATCGGTCCCGGCGGCGGCAGCGGCGCGATCGAGTCCTCACGCGGGTCCTTGAATGATCCGGCGCTGTCCGCCCAACCCGGACCTTGCGCCACCGCGAAGGCTGCCTTGACGCCGAGTTGCGGGCGGTTGCCGTGACCGCCGTCGAAGGGCACGCCCTGGAAATTCAGCGCGCCACCCGACCACACCGCAGCCAGGCGCAGGGTGTCGACGTCGAAGATGGCTCCCGCCGTCCAGCCCGGCGCCAGACGCACGCCGATGCCGCGCGGGGCGACGTCCGCGCCAGCGAAGTTGCCATTGTTGGTGTCGAACTTGGCGACCGGATCGAGCACGTACGACGCCGACATGAACGGCACCTCGTTGCCGGGAGCGGGCGGCTTCTTGGCGGCCTCGCCGGCGATCAGCGGCAGGGCGGCGATGACCAGCGCGACGGGGCGCAACCAGGCACGATGACGCGGGAGACGGGCGAAGGGCACTGCGGACATGGGGTTCCTCAAGGGATCAGCGGGATGAGCGGGAAGAGCGGGATCAGCGGACTGGCTACGGGCCGGTGCGTGTGGGTGTTGAGTGGCGCCAGGCCGGGCGGCACGGCCTCGGTGTCGAACGCTCGCGACCGCTGACGCTCACGGCGCGGCGATGCCGAGCGTGCGGCGCAGGGCGGCGAGATCGAGGGCGCGCAGGTACTTGGGCAGGTTGCCCCAGATGGCGTGGAAGTTGAAGCCGCCGGTGGTCATCTCGGCGATGGCGTCCTCGACCGTCCAGCCCTGCTCCATCATGCGGTAGATCGCGCACATGGTGCCGGTGCGGTCGGCGCCGTGCTGGCAGTGCACGAACACCGGCTGGCGGGCAGGATCGCGGACGATGGCGAGGAAGCGGAGCACGTCCTCGTCCTCGGGATGCCAGGTGTTGAAATGGATGTGCTCATAAGCCAGCGCGGTGCCGGCCAGTTCGGAGCGGTCGGAGTGGAAGGCGCGCAGGTTGACCACCGTGCGTACGCCGAGGCGTTCCAGCGCCTGCATGCCCTCGGCGGTGGGCTGGGCGCCGCGGTAGAGCCCGGGGGCGACCTGATGCAGATTGGGCAGACCGTCCCTGGCCAGCGGCGTCGCCCAGCGCTCGGGCCGCGCCGATGCTGCCTCGTTCTCCGCTGATCCCGCTGATCCCGCTGATCCCACAGTCGGGCCGCTCTCGCCAGCCGGCAGCATGGGCGGGGACATGACAGCGAGGAGCATCGCCAGGACCGCTGACTTGGCCATGGCGGGGATGCTGGCGATGATGATCGACTGGGAAGGGGGGAGTGCCGGCAGCGTCCGCAGTGCGGCGCTGGGACGCGGTGGGATGGGGTACGGCGTCGCTGCTACCGTGGTCTTCAGGTGATCTCGATCGACACCGGACAATGGTCGCTGCCCATGAGCTGGGGATGGATGGCGGTGGCGCGAACACGGTCGGCGAGATCGGGCGATACGGTGGCGTAGTCGATGCGCCATCCCACGTTGCGCTCGCGCGCCTTGCCCCAGTTGGTCCACCAAGTGTAGGCGCCGGTCAACTCGGGATGCTGCTCGCGGAAGACATCGCGGTAGCCGAGCTCAAGATAGCGGGTCATCCAGGCGCGCTCCTCGGGCAGGTAGCCGGCGTTCTTCTGGTTCTCCTTCGGTCGGGCCAGGTCGATGGGGTGGTGGGCGATGTTGTAGTCGCCGAGCAGCACCACCGACCGGCCGGCAGCACGCCAGCGCGCCAGGTAGAGCTCCAGGGCGGCGCAGAAGGCCAGCTTGTAGTCGAGCCGGGCGCCGGCCTCGCGGCTATTGGGGAAGTAGGCGGTGATCGCCACCAGGGTGCCGAAACGCACGGCGAGCACGCGACCCTCGTCGTCGAAGCGGGCGTCGCCGACACCTTCCAGCACCTCGTCGGGGCGGTCGCGGCAGAACAGCGCGGTGCCGCTGTAGCCGGCCTTCTGCGCCGAATGCCAGCAGCTGTGCCAGCCCTCCGGTGCGGCCAGTTCGGGCGCGAGCTGGCCGGGCGAGGCCTTGGTCTCCTGCACGCCGATCACCGTCGCATCGGCGAGCTGCGTCCACGGCAGCAGGTTCTTGCGCGCCACCGAGCGGATGCCGTTGACGTTCCACGAATACAGCTTCATGGCCGCGACCCTACGCCGACCTCGGCGCGGGCAACCATGCCGCAGGTGGCGGGCGTGCAGGGTTGTCACGGCGCCGAAGACGAGCGACACTGCCGCCGTGCCCGCGTCGACCGTCCCCACCCAGGCATCCGCCACCAGCGATCGCCAGACGTTCCCGGGGCGTAACGGCAACGCCTGGTCCCGCACCGCAGTGCATGCGCTGTTCCGGTTGATGATCCCCAACCGCGAGTGGACGCTGCCGGCCTTGCCGGGTGCGGCGGTGATGAGCGCACGCTCGGCGGACGGCACCATGCTGGCGGGCTGGGCGGCGCCGGCCCGGGCGCCGGCCGACGGCGGCCGGGCGCCCGGCACGGTGCTCTTCCTGCACGGCATGCTGCGCAACTGCACCATGGACGGCATCACCGACTGGGCCGCGCGCGTCCACGCTCGCGGCCTGGCGACGGCGGCCGTCGACCTGCGTTTCCATGGCCGCAGCGGCGATGGCCTGCCCGGCTTCGGCTGGCCCGAATCCGACGACGTCGTGGCCATGCTTGATGCCCTCGACCGCGCCGGCTATCCGCGGCCGTTCCTGCTCATCGGCGGATCGCTTGGCGCACTCGCCGCGCAGCTCGCGGCCTGGCGCGATGCGCGCGTCGCCGGCGCCCTGCTGCTGTGCATGCCGGGCTGGCCCTGGCATGGCGCCGCCACCGGCGCGCGCGCCATCGCCAACCTCGCCGCCAGCGAGGCGCAGAGCCGTCTGGGCGTCGTGGGCGGCGCCGTGGCCGCGCCGGTGCTGCGCCTGGTCGGCCGCTGTGGACCGCCGATCGGCCGGCTGATCTGCCGCGCGCACGGCGAGGACATGCTCGGACGCGGCGACATCCGCCGCCTGCCAGCGCCCCCGCCGCATCGGCCGTTGCTGGCGGCGGCGATCGGCGACGGCGATGTCTTCGGCTGGCACGCCACCTGGCGGGCGGTGGCGCATTGGTACGGCGTCGCCGCGGTGCGCCGCGGTGCGCCCCGCGCGGGCGACGACGCCTCGTTCCTGCTCGTGCCCGGGGTCGGCCATCCGCCGGGCGGCCTGCTGGAGTGGCCGGGACTCGATGCATTGATGGAGGCGTTCGTGACCGCGGCGCTGGCGCGCGGTGATCGCGCTGCGCGCGATGATCGCGCTGGTGCGCGATCGGGCTGATGGCTGATGGCTGATGGCTGATGAGAGCCCGCAGAGCGGGCGTCAGATCGTAGCCCAGGGCGTAAGCCCTGGGTCAGGTGCGCAATCCAGTGCAGCCCCCGGAGGGGGCGGCAGAAGTCGACGGAGGACTTCTGTCGCCCGCTCCGCGGGCTTCGTCTGTCGCCGCCCTGGCCCAGGGCTCACGCCCTGGGCTACGTTCGGTCGCCCACTCCGTGGGCTCTGGTGAATGGACACCTCACCGCACGTCCTTGGACGACAGCGATCCCCTGGGAGCGCAGTTTTTGAAGTTGTTCACGACCCTGGGACAATCCATCTGATAGCTGATGGAGCAGCCAGCGGCGGTGGCAGTCGCCGCCGCTCATTTCCCGATGCAGAAGCGCGCGAAGATGGCGTCGAGCACGTCATCGGTGGTGGTCGCGCCCAGCAGGTCGCCGAGCAGGTCGGCAATGCGCAGCAGGTCGTCGGCGAGCAGTTCGTCGCCGGGCAGCGCCGTCGCCAGCGGCGCCAGGATGGCTGCGGTCTCGGCGAGGAGGCGCGCCTGGCGCGGTTCGCCGGGTGCGCTGGCGGCCAGGGCATCGGCGACCAGGGCGGCGAGGTCGGCCAATCCGCTGCCGCATTTGGCTGAGACGGCGAGCGCGGCGCGGGCATCGGGGGTGGCGGCGAGATCGGCTTTGGTGGCGATGATCAGGCAGCGGCCGGCGGGCAGCGCCGTGAGGTCGTCGGGCAGGCGCGCGTCGGGTGCCGAGCACACCAGCACCAGGGCGGCGCCGGCGAGCGCGCGGTCACCGGCGGTGCGGGCGTCGTGGTCGATGCCGTCGGCCGCCGCCAGCCAGCCGGCGGTGTCGACCAGGCGCAGGCGGCGGTTGGCGACGACCCACTCGGCGGCGAGCGGATCGCGGGTGGTGCCGGCCACCGTGCTGACCAGGGCGCGTTCACCGGTGAGCGCGGCGTAGAGCGCGCTCTTGCCGGCGTTGGCCGGGCCGACCAGGCACACCACCGGTTCGCCGCCCTGGCCGGCGGCGGCGACCAGCCAGCGCGCCACGGTGGCGTGCGCCATCGCCAGCTCGCCACGCAGGTCGACCGGGTCGTAGGCGCGCACGTCGGGCTCGTCGAGGAAGTCGAGACCGGCTTCGACCCGGGCGCGCAGATCGATCAGCCGCGTGCGCAGCGCGCCCAGTTCACCGGCGAGCGCTCCGCGCAGGCGTTCCAACGCACGCCGCGCTGACGCCGCGTCACCGGCGAGCGCCAGCGCCAGCGCCGCCTCGGCCTGGTCGAGGGTGAGGCGTCCGTTCGCCAGCGCCTGGCGGGTGAAGCCGCCTGGCGCGGCTGGCGTGGCGCCGCAGCGGACCAGCGCGGCCAGGGCGAGGTCGACCAGATCGCTGGCGCCGGGCAGAACCACTTCGACCACATCGTGGCCGGTGGCGCTGCGCGGGGCGGCGGCGAAGAGCACGCGGCACGGGCAGTGTCCGCCGGCGAGCGGCCAATCCTGGGTGGCGACGTGTCCGGCCGCGGGAACGACCAGCCCGGCCGCAGCGGCCACCGCCACGGCTGCGGGGCCGCTCAGCCGCAGCATCGCGACGCGACCGCCTGGGGCGGTGGCGCCGGCGGTGATCGTCTCGCCACGGGCAGGGCTGGGATGGTCGCCCATGGCGACGGCCGGATCAGTCCGCCGGTCGGCGATCGGCGGCGAAGGCGTCGCGCACCGATGGACGGGCGAGCACGATGAAGGTGAAGATGCCGAGCACGGTGCCGATCGGCACGCTCAGGCAGGTGATCCCGGCGGTGATCTGGCAGAGCAGCAGCGAACGCCGGCGCAGCAGCGCGCGTCCGGTGAGGATGTCGAAGATCACCTTGGTGGTGAGCAGCGCGAACAGCGCCAGGCCGACGCCGACCATCACCGCCCCGATCACCCCCAGCATCTTCGCGTCCGGCGCTGGGCCGGTGGTCTGCCCGGGGAGTTCCGGCAGCGCGCCGCTGAGCATCAGCGCGCCGATGACGACGTAGATCAGCGAGAAGAGCGCTCCCAGGCCGCTCAGGCCGGCGACCACGAAGTAGCACACCGCCAGGGTGCGCAGGTGGTCGCGGTCGCGCGCGTCGAGCCCGTCAGCGGCCGCGTCGGCGTCCGCGACGCGCGGCTCGCTCACGACGTGCCCAGCTTGCGCTTGATGTATTTGGTCTCCAGCGTCGACAGGATCGCGTTGGCGGTGAAGTAGAGCACCAGTCCGGCCGGCATGTTGTAGAAGATCACGCCGAACATCACCGGCATCCAGCGCATCATCTTCTGCATCTGCTCCTGCTGCGGATCGGGGTTGGGTGGCAGCTTCATGCTGAAGCTCATCCACACCGTGACCGCGATGTAGATCAACGGCAGCGGATTGATGGTCAACCAGCTCAGCCAGGACAGGGTCGAGAACGCGAACACCACGTCGGGCAGGGTGAGATCCTTGACCCACAGGAAGCCGGCCGTGCGCATCTCGGCGCTGTGGTTGAAGGTCTGGTACAGCGCCATGAAGATCGGCATCTGGATGAAGATCGGCAGGCAACCGCGCAGCGGGTTGACGTCGTGCTTCTTCCACAGTTCCATCTGCTTCAGCGCCATCTTCTGGCGGTCGGTTCCGTACTGCTCCTGCAGCGCTTTCAGTTCCGGCGCCAGCTTGGCCATTTTCATCATGCTCGCCTGCTGGCGGAACGAGGTGCGGTGCAGCGCCAGCTTGATCAGCAGGGTGAGCCCGATCACCGCCAGGCCGTAGTTCCGCACCACGGTGGCGATCATGTTCAGGCACCAGGTCAACAGATCGGCGAGCAGCTTGAAGAAACGGTAGAACGCATCGGTGTAAGCCATGCGCTTCTCGGCCTGGTCGAGGCGGGCGAAATGGGCGTCGGAAAACGTGGTGACGCCGATGTCCCAGTCGTGCACCAGGCGCTGACCGGGCTTGAGCACGATCGGGTCGGCGAAGTTGATCGACAGCTCGGCCTGCAGGTAGGTGGCCAGCCGTGGGCGCAGGATGACCGCTCCCCAGCGGCCCTTGTCGACGCCGGCGGCGCTGGTGTCGCCCTGCATCGGCGCTCCGCGTTCGCCCGGGTCGGCGGCGGCGGGTGCGGCGGCGGCTTCGGGCTGATCGCTGATCACCTGATAGCGCCCGGGGATGTACCAGGCCGCGCAGAAGCGGCTGACCAGGCCGACGTAGTCGACGGCAGCCGCGGCGGCGGGTTCGACCAGGATGGTGTTGACCCCGGCCTGGCTGGGAAACGACTCCTTGCTCAGCGAGCCGTCCTTGCCGCCGCTGTGCGCGAAGGCGCAGAGGTAGTAGGACTCGCTCGGCGGATAGTCCTGATGGATGCCGGCGAAGGGGACGACGCGGTGCCAGAAGCGCAGCGTCGCCGGCCCGGCATTGCGCACCGCCAGGCTGGCGGCGACGGTCGGCCGGCTGGCATGCATGGTGTAGGTCAGGGCATAGGTCAGGCCGTGGTCGGGCAGGGCCAGGGTCATGGTGCAGGAGGTCGGCGTCTGCGCGCTGACCTGCCAGGGCTGGGCGTCGGTGCCCTTCAAGGGCATGACGTCCTTGCTGCCGCCGGTCAGCGCGTCGGCGCTGCGCTCAGGCCGTGGCGATTCGATCCAGTTGTGCAGGTTGTCGAAATCCCGGCTGCGTCCGGTGGCGTGCACGCGGCCGAGGACGGCGAGCGGCACCTTCGTGGGATCGGCATGATCCTCGACCGGCAGGCCCTGGGCCTTGGCCTGGTCTTTCAGCGGCTTGGGCAAGGTCACGGGGTGGGTGTCGCGCAGCGCGAAGCTGACGATGGCGCCGCGGCGGGTGGTGATCACCAGTTCGGCAAGCGCGTTGCCGATGGTGACGGTCGCGAAGACCGGCTCGACTGCGGGGGCTGCAGGGGCGGCCGGCATTGCTGGCGCCGGGGCGACAGCGACAGCCGGGGTGGCCGCCGGCACCGACGGGGCCGGCTCACTGGCGACGGGCGTCGCCTCGCCCGCGCGCAGCAGCAGTGGAGCGAGCAGGCAGAGGACCAGGGCGAGGCGCGCGTGCATGGGCGGGGCAGCTTGGTCCCCGACCCCCGGACACAACGACTGATCACCCCGGGCGGTCCGACGTCTGGTGGCGGCCGACCACGCGCCGGCCATCGCCGCAGCGACTGAATTGCGGGCTTGCCCAGCGGCCGGGCGGCGCCACGACCATGCGCATGCCCATCGTCGTCCTGCTCGCGCTCTGTTCCGCCACCCTTTGCGCCGGCGCCGCCGACCACCCGCTGGTCGAACTGACCACGCCGCAGCTGAATGTAGTGGTGTACGTGCCCGATGCCGCGAAGGGTTTCTACCGCGCCCAGCGCTTCGACTGGTCGGGCCACACCGCGCGCATCGTGCACCGTGGCCATACCTTCACCGGGCCGTGGAAGACGCCGCACGATCCGCTCAATCAGGAAGCCGGCATGGGCCCGGCCGAGGAGTTCGGCCTGGAAGATCCCGCTGGCTACGCCGAGGCCGCGGTCGGCGGCAGCTTCGCCAAGATCGGCGTCGGCGTGCTCGGCCGCGCCGACGACGGCGTCTACCGCTTCAACAAGAAGCATCCGGTGCGCGCGCTCGGCGTCTGGACCACCACCACGGGCGAGCGCTGGGTCGAGTCCTGCCAGGTGCAGTCGCCCACCGACGGTTGGGCCTGGCGCTACGTCAAGCGCATCGAACTCGACGCCGCCGCGCCGGTGATGTCCATCCGTCACGTGCTGACCAACACCGGCAGCAAGCGCATCGCCACCTCGTGGTACTGCCACAACTTCATCAACATCGACGGCGAGAAGGTGGGGCCATCGTACCGCCTGGCCACGCCCGAGCCGGTGCGCCCCGCGGCCGGCGAGGCCGCCGGCAGCATCGCCGTCCTCACCGAGACCGGGCCCACCGGTCTGCGCCTGCGCGAAGCGATGGCCGGCAAGGCGCTCTGGGGCCACCTGGTCGGCGCCTCCAACCAGCCGCCCGCCTTCGCCGCCACCATCCACAACGACCGCGCCGGTGCGGCCGTCGCCATCGCCGGCGATCACCCCCTGCTGCGCAGCGCGGTGTACGCCTTGCCTGCGGCTTTGTGCTGGGAGCCCTTCATCGCCATCGCGCTCGCCCCCGGCGAGGAGTTGACCTGGACGGTGCGCTATACGTTCAGCGCCGAACGCGATCGCTGAGCGTGTCGGGCGGCGCGTTGGCGCCGGTGATTGACCCCCGCCGACGCCTCACCCATCATCGCCTGCCATGCCCGCCGAGGATGCCCCGCACGACGACTTCGGCCCGCTGCCGCCAGCTGACGCGCCCGACCTGTCGCCCAGCGACCGCTGGCGCCTGCATCATCAAGCCGAGCACCAGGCGGGAACCTGGCTGCCCGATCCCGGTCCGCGCCTCGCCGACGGCTGTCCGGAGGCGTGGCCACGCGATCACGAAGGGCCGCTGCCCCTGGCCTCGGCACCGCTCTCGCCCAGCGAGCGCTGGCGGATCAGCGAGTGGATGGCGGACAAGAAGCGGCGCGTGCAGGCCGCTGCTGCTGCGCCCGCTCCGTCCGCTCCGCCATCGCTCGATGTCCACGTGCGCGCCTTGGCCGCCAACGATCGCCGGGCGGCGTCCCCACGCTTCTGCAGCAGGTGCGGTGCCGCCCGGGCCCATGATGCGGCGCGCTTCTGCATTGCCTGCGGGGAGCGCTTGGAGGCGGTCGCGGCAGCCCCGCGCCGACCGCTGGGGGATGACCCCGGCATGCGGATGCTGCTGCCGGTCGGACGCTCGCCGCTGGCGATTGTCGCCGGCTACCTCGGCCTGCTCAGTCTCGCGTTGGTGCCGGCGCCGATCGCCCTGATCGTCGGCATCCTCGCCATTCGCGACCTGCGCCGACATCCCGAAAAGCGCGGCATGGGTCGCGCCGTCTTCGCCGTGGTCATGGGTGGCCTGTTCACCATCCTGTTTGCGCTGCTGATCATCATGTCGGCCTGAAGGATCGCCCATGCAGTGTCCTCGTTGCCAAGCGGCGAACGCCGACAGCGCCACCTTCTGCGCCATGTGCGGTACGCGCATCGCGGAAGCGGTGCCGACGGTGGCCGCGGTAGTTACGGCCGGCGATGCCGCCAATCCCTACCGCGCACCGGCTGAGGCGGTGGGGGTGGCGGTGGCGAACAACTGCCCGCCAAACTATCTCGTCTATTCCATTGTGACCACCATGTGCTGCTGCATCCCCTTCGGCATCGTGAGCATCGTCTATGCGGCCCAGGTCAACGGGAAGTTCGAGGCCGGTGATTTTGCCGGTGCCCAAGACGCCTCGGCCAAGGCGAAGATGTGGGCGTGGCTGGGTTTCGGCGTCGGGCTGGCCGTGGGCCTGCTGTCCGTGCTCGGACAGGCAGCGCTCGCCCTGGGCAAACACTGATGCAGGGGCCCGCGTCGTGATGGGGCGGTCACCGTGACCGCGTCCCGCCCGCTCCGGGCCCAGCTGCTCGCCATCGCCGCGGTGCTGCTGGTGCTGGCCGTGCTCGCCGGCGTGGTCGTCGTCGCCCGCTTCGACCCGGCGGCGCCAGGGTTCCCGATCAGCCTGCCGTGCACCTTCCGCAACCTCACCGGCCTGCTCTGCCCGGGCTGTGGCGGAACGCGTGGGATGCACCGGCTGCTCAATGGCGACGTGCTTGGCGCCCTGCGCTTCAACCCGCTGACCTTCGCACTGCTGCCGTTCATCGCCTGGGCCGGGCTGGCCATGCTGGTGCAGGTGTGGTCGCCGTGGCGACTGCCGTTGTACCGGCCACGGGCGTGGATGATCACCACCCTGGTGGTGGTGCTGGTCGCGTTCGGCGTGCTGCGCAACCTGCCGGGTCAGGCCTTCGCGTGGCTGCGTCCACCGGTGCCGGTCGTCGCCGCTGACGTTCCCAGCACGGCGGGCGCTGGTTGTCGGGCCCCCGCCTGCGACGGCTGCACGCCCACGGCCCGGCCATGGCAATGATCGCCAGCGATCGTCCGCTGTCAGTCAGCGCACTGAGCCAACGCATCAGTGGCCAGCTGGCCGATCTCGGGACCGTGCTGGTCCAGGGCGAACTGTCGCAGGCCAAGGTGCACGGGTCCGGCCACTTCTATGCCACGCTGCGCGACAGCGAGGCGGTGGTCAGCCTGGTGATGTGGCGTTCGACGGTGGTGCGCAACGGGCCGCTGCCGGCCGAGGGTAGCCAGGTGGTGGTGCGCGGCACGATCACCGTCTATCCACCGCGCGGGCAGTACCAGATCACCGCCACCCGCATCACCCCCGCCGGCGCCGGCGACCTGGCGGCGCGGCTGGAGGCGCTCAAGGCGCGCCTGGTCGCCGAAGGCCTGTTCGCCGAAGAACGCAAGCGTCCGCTGCCGCTGCTGCCGCGCGCCGTCGGTCTGGCCACCGCCGCCGGCAGCGCCGCCTTCGCCGATCTCGTGCATTCGATCCACGCCCGTTTTCCGGACATGCCGATCGTGCATGCGCCCTGTCAGGTGCAGGGCGCCGGCGCACCGGGGGCGATCGTGGCGGCGCTGCGTGCGCTTGCCCGCCATGGCGAGGTCGACGTCATCATCTGCGGACGCGGTGGCGGTTCGGCGGAGGACCTCGCCGCGTTCAACGACGAGGCGGTGGTGCGCGCCATCGCCGCCTGCCCGCTGCCGGTCATCGCCGCCATCGGCCACGAGACCGACTCGACGCTCGCCGACTTCGCCGCCGACGTCTGCGCCAAGACGCCGACCGCCGCCGGCGAGCTGGTGGTGCCGGTCGCCGCCGAGCTACGTCAGCGCCTCGACGACCACGCCGCCGATCTCGATGCCGCCATCGATCAGCGTCTGGCCGAGCAGCGCGAACGCCTGGCCGCCCTCGCCACCCACCGCGCCCTGGCCAACCCGGCCTTTCAGATCAATCTCCGTCGGCAACGCCTCGACGACCTCGCCGGCCGGCTCGACGAGTCGACCGATCGCAGCGTGCGCGATCACCGGCAGCACCTGTCGGTCGCGCGCCTGCGCCTGTTGCGGGTCGATCCGATCGCCCTGGTCACGGTCCTGCGCGAGCGCTGGCGGCGCAGCGAGACCGCCCTCGCCCGCGCCACGCGCCTGCGCCTGACCGTCGTCGGCGACCGTCTCGCCGCCGCTGCCGGGCGCCTCGACGCGCTCAGTCCGCTGGCGGTGATCGCCCGCGGCTACGCCGTGCTGCGGCTTGTCGATGGCACGGTGGTGCGCCGGGTGGCGCAGGCGCCGGTGGGCACGGTGGTCGAGGCGCAGGTCCGGGATGGGCGGGTGCGGGCGCGGGTGGAGTGAACGGGTGAACGGGCAAACGGAAAGCGGGCGATGGAGCGTCGACGTGGACGTCGACGCTCCACGCGCGAACCTACCCGCCATGCCCGTCCCCGCCGCCGCCATCGACGCCGCCATCGCCAGTGCTGACGCAGCGTTTCCGGCAACCATCGAACGGCTCAAGTCACTGATTCGCATCCCCTCGTGCAGCTTCCCTGGCTTCGATCACGCCCATGTCGAATCCAGCGCGCAGGCGACGGCGCAGTGGCTGCGCGATGCCGGCTATCCCGAGGTGCGCGTCGCCCGGCTGCCCGGAGTGCTGCCCTACGTGATCGCCAAGGACCACCGCGCCGGACCAGGGCAGCCGACGCTGCTGCTCTACGCGCACCACGATGTGCAACCGCCGCTGCGCGAAGAGGCCTGGCGCACGCCGCCCTTCGAGCCGATCGAAAAGGACGGCCGGCTATACGCGCGCGGTGCTGCCGACGACAAGGCCGGCATCGCCTGCCACGCCGCCTGCGCCGCGGCGTGGACGGCGGTGGCGGGCCGGCCGCCGGTCAATCTCACCGTGCTCATCGAAGGCGAGGAGGAGGTCGGCTCGCACCACCTCGGCGCGTTCGTCGACGCCAATCTCGCTGAGCTGGCGGCCGACGCCCTGGTCATCGCCGATCTCGCCAACTGGGATACCGGGCTGCCTTCGCTGACCACCAGCCTGCGCGGCCTGGTCGCGGTCGAGGTCGAACTGCGCGCGCTGAAGAGCCCGCTGCACTCCGGCATGTGGGGCGGCATCGTGCCCGATCCGGCGGCGGCGCTGTGCCGGCTGATCAGCACGCTCACCGATGCCGATGGCCGTCTGATCGCGGCGTTGCGCAGCGGCGTGCGCGTCCCCACCGCTGACGAACTCGCTGGCTTCCGTCGCCTGCCCTACGATGCGGCGCTGCTCGGCAGTCAGGCCGGCCTGCTGGTCGCCAGCGCGCCGGCCGACGCCGGCGAGGCGCTGACCCGGCTCTGGCGCGAGCCCGCTTTCTCGGTGAACGCCATCCAGGCCGGCCAGCGTGGCCGCACCGGCAACGTGATCATGGACGCGGCCTGGGCGCGCCTGGGCATCCGCATCGTCCCCGATCAGCAGCCGGAAGCGGTGCGCGACGTGCTGATGGCCCACCTGCGCCGCCACGCGCCGGCGGGCATGGAACTGGTCATCACCCAGGCCAGCCTGGGTGCGCCCTGGGCCACCGTCCCCGATCATCCCATCTTCGCCACCGCCCGCGCGGCGCTGGAACGCGGCTTCGGTCGCGCGCCGGTGACCATCGGCTGTGGCGCGTCGATCCCCTTCGTCGGCGAGATGACCGCCAAGCTCGGCGGCATCCCGGCGCTGCTGCTGGGCGTCGAAGACCCGGTGTGCGGCGCCCACGCCGAGAACGAGTCGGTGCATCTCGGCGACCTGCGTTCGGCGATCCGCGCGCAGACCGCGCTGGTGGGTATGCTGGCGCGGTGACCAGCCGCAGATTTCGCAGATGCGACGTGACGACTCTGCGTTCATCTGCGTGATCTGCGGCTGGTTGTTCTTCCCGTCCGTGGCGGCAACGGCTTGCGCTCATCTCTGGGGCGCCCTGCCGGACCAGCCGGTTCCACCCTTCCCCCCGCGCCCTGGTCGCCCACCATGACGACGACCATGTCCACCCCGCATCCAGAATCCGGTCTGCGCCGTTGCACGGTGGCGGTCGATCTCGGTCCGCAGAGCTATCCCATCTACATCCGCCCGGGCGCGCTCGCCGAGGCCGGTGAGCTGATCAAGCCGCACCTGACCAGCACATCGGTGCTGGTGGTGTCCGACGCCCAGGTGGCGGCGCGCTATGCCGGCGATCTGGTCGCCAGCCTGGCGCGCGCGGGCATCACCGCCCGGGTCGAGACCTTTCCCGCCGGCGAGCCGGCCAAGACGCTGGCGACCGCCGACGCGCTGTGGACGGCGTGCGGGCGCGCGCGGCTCTCGCGTCAGGACGCCATCATCGCGCTGGGTGGCGGCGTCACCGGCGACCTCGCCGGCTTCGTCGCCGCGGGTTGGATGCGCGGCGTGCCGTTCATCCAGATCCCGACCAGCCTGCTGGCCATGGTCGACAGCAGCGTCGGCGGCAAGACCGGCGTCAACAGCGCCGCCGGCAAGAACCTCATCGGCGCCTTCAAGCAGCCGCAGTGCGTGCTCATCGATCCGACGTTGTGCGCGAGCATGGACCCGCGCGAGTACCGCGCCGGCCTCGCCGAGGTGCTGAAGTACGGCGTGATCAAGGACGCCAGCTTCTTCGCCTGGCAGGAGACCAACGCCGAGCGCCTGCTCGCGGTCGAGCCCGAGGCGGTGGCGCAGGCGGTGACGGTGAGCTGTCGGATCAAGGCCGACTACGTCCACCGCGATCCCTTCGAACGCGATGTGCGCGCCGAGCTGAATTACGGCCACACCTTCGGCCACGCCATCGAACGCGAGACGCTCTACCGCCGCTGGCTGCACGGCGAAGCGGTGGCCATCGGCATGCGCATGGCCGCCGAGCTGGCGCGCCGCCTCGGCGTCCTCGTCGACGCCGACCTGCCGCAGCGCCAGGACGCGCTGCTCGCGCGCTACCACCTGCCGGTCGCGCATCGCAGCGCCGATGCTGACGCCGAGGCCGCGCGCCTGGTCGACCACTGCCGCCTCGACAAGAAAGCCGCCGGTGGAGCCACCCGCTTCGTCCTACCGCTGCGCCTGGGCGAGGTGAAACAGGTGAGCGCGCCGGACGAGGCGGCGGTGACGGCGGCGTTCCGGCATGGGATGGTGGCGGGGTGAGCGCGCGGGCGGGACGGTTGCCTTGCGCCCACCGGCACGAAGGTCGCCGCTGCCGATGACTCCCGCCGACGCCCTGTTACGTCTCGCCCTCGTCCCCGGTCTCGGGCCGATCACCATCGAGCGCCTGCTGGCGCGGGTGGAGGACCCGGCCGAGTTGTTCGGCTGGCCGATGGATCGCCTGCTCTCGGTCGATGGCGTCGGGCCGGAACGCGCGCGGCGGCTGTGCGATCCGCGCGGAGCCGAGGTGCTCGCGGCCGAGCGCGCCGCCTGCCACGCCGCCAATGTCCGCATCCTCACCCGTCTGGACGCGGACTATCCGCAGGCCTTGACCGTGCTCGACGACGCGCCGGTGGCGTTGTGGATGCAGGGTGAGCTGGAGCCGCGTGACCGCTTGGCGGTGGCGGTGGTCGGGCCGCGTCGGCCGACGGCGTACGCGCACCGGCAGGCGCAGCGGCTGTCATCCGGTCTGGCGCGCATCGGCGCCTGTGTGGTCTCGGGGCTGGCACGTGGCATCGATACCGTCGCCCACGAAGCGGCGATCAATGCCCAGGGACGCACCATCGCCGTGCTCGGGTCGGGGTTCGGCCGGCTGTACCCGGAGGAGAACCAGCCGCTGGCGACGCGCATCGCCGACGGCAACGGCGCCGTGCTCAGCGAGTTTCCGTTCCACGCGCCGCCGCACGCCGGCAATTTTCCGCGCCGCAACCGCCTGGTCGCAGCGCTCTCGCTGGCCACCCTGGTGATCGAAGCCGGCGGCCGTTCAGGCGCGCTGATCACCGCCCGCATGTCGATGGAGATCGGCCGCGAGGTGCTGGTGGTGCCGGGGCCGATCGACAACCCGGCCTGCGCCGGTTCCAACCAACTCATCCGCGACGGCGCCACCCTGGTCGCCAGCCTCGATCATGTCATCGAGGAGATCACCCCGCTCGCCACCCTGGCCGGCGCCAGCGGCGGCAACGTCGACGCCCAGGGCATCAGTGAGAATCCGCGCGCCTCGTCGCTGTCCGGCCGCGAGAAGCAGGTCTACCAGCTCATCGACGACCAGCCGCGCACGGTCGACGACCTGGTGCGGGTCAGCTCTTTGCCGCCGTCGGCGGTGTCGGCGACGCTGCTGTCGCTGGAACTGCGCCGGTTGGCGAGGAAGCAGCCAGGCGGGTTTGTGCGCGCGCTTTGAAGACGGGTTGGGAAGTTTCGAGGTTGAGGGGTTGAGCGGCAGACGAGGTGAGGTGAAAGGTCAGCGCGGTGGTGCGATAGCGAGCGGACCACGCCGAGAGCGTTCACCTCTGTCGCCTTTCAGTCTCTCAACGGCAACCGCCATCACCCCTCAACCGTCCGCGACGCGCGCTTGCGATCCGTCTCGCCGAGCAGCGCCTTGCGCAGGCGGACTGACTTCGGCGTCACTTCGACCAGTTCGTCGGGACGGGCGTATTCCAGCGACTCCTCCAGCGAGAAGCGGCGGGGCGGAGTGATGCGGATGGCTTCCTCGGCGCCGGAGGAACGCACGTTGGTCATCTTCTTCTCGGTGGTCAGGTTGACGACCATGTCGTTGTCCTTGGCGTTCTCGCCCACCACCTGGCCCTCATAGAGCGGTTCGCCGGGTTCGACGAAGAAGGTGCCGCGATCCTGCAGCTTGAACAGCGCGTACGGCACCACGTCGCCGGAACCGATCGAGATGATGGCGCCGTTCTCACGCCGCGAGATGTCGCCACGGTAGGGGCCGTAGCCGTGGAACAGGGTGTTGAGCGTGGCCTCGCCCTGGGTCAGCGTCAGCAGCAGATTGCGCAGGCCGATCAGGCCGCGGCTGGGGATGGTGAACTCGAGGTGCTGCATCGAGCCCTTCTGTTCCATGATCATCAGCTCGGCGCGCCGCGGCAGCACCAGGCCCATCACTGCGCTCGACAGCCGTTCGGGCACGTCGATTACCGCCAGCTCGATGGGTTCGAGGCGTTCGCCGTTCTCGCCGGTCTTGTAGATCACGCGCGGCGGGCCGACCTGCAGCTCGGCGCCCTCGCGGCGCATGTCCTCGACCAGCACGCCGAGGTGGAGGACGCCGCGGCCGGAGACCTCGAAGACGTCGGGCTGGTCGGTGTCGGCGACACGCAGGGCGACGTTGCGCTGCGCCTCGCGCACCAGGCGCGCCTTGAGGTCGCGGCTCTGCAGCGGCTTGCCCTCGCGGCCGGTGAGCGGGCTGGTCGAGACGCCGAAGGTCATCTTGATGGTCGGTTCATCGATCGGGATGGGCGGCAGCGCCACCGGACGCTCGACGTCGCAGATGGTGTCCGAGATGTCGATGGCGTCGATGCCGGTGACCACCGCGATGTCGCCGGCGGTGGCCTCGGCGACCTCTTCGCGGCCGAGGCCGGCGAAGCGGTGCACCTGGAGCACGCGCGCCTTGTGCGGCACGCCCTGCGGCCCCTTGACCACCACCACGTTCTGCCCGGCGCGCAGCACGCCGGCGTAGATGCGGCCGATGGCCATGCGGCCGACGAAGTCGTTGTGGTCGAGGTTGGCGACCTGCATCTGCAAGGGCGACTGCACGTCGACCGGCGGGCCGGGGATGTGGTCGATGATGGCGTCGAACAGCGGGCGCAGATCGCGGCCGTCGCCGTCGATGGCGGTGTTCATGTAGCCGAGCCGGCCGGCGCCGTAGAGCACCGGGAAGTCGAGCTGCCAGTCCTCGGCGCCGAGTTCGATCATCAGGTCGAAGACCTGGTCGGCGATGACCTTGGGGGTGGCGCCGGGCTTATCTATCTTGTTGACTACCAGGATGATCTTGAGGCCGGCGGCGATGGCCTTGCGTAGCACGAAGCGCGTCTGCGGCATCGTCCCTTCCATGGCGTCGACCAGCACCAGGGCGCCATCGGCCATCTTGAGCACGCGTTCGACCTCGCCGCCGAAGTCGGCGTGGCCGGGGGTGTCGATGATGTTGATGCGCATGTCGCCGTACTGCACGGCGCAGTTCTTGGCCAGGATGGTGATGCCGCGTTCGCGTTCCTGATCCTTGGAATCCATCACGCAGTCGGCGACCGCCTGCTTGGCGTGGAAGACCCCGGCCTGGCGCAGCAGGGCGTCGACCAGGGTGGTCTTGCCGTGATCGACGTGGGCGATGATGGCGACATTGCGGATGTCGGCGCGTCGGCGGATGGCGCTGCTGGCGCTGACGGCGCTGCTGGCGATGGCGGTGGAGGAGTCGGCGGGGGCGGTCATGGCCAGGGGTCTCGGCGGGGGAGCCCTGAGTTATCGACGTATTCCGGCGAGGAAAGGCCGCAGACGGCAATCCCGATTGCCCGCCTGCGCCCGCTGGCGGCAGACCGGCGCGGGATGCAGAACCCGCCAAGGAGTCGGGAAGGCCGGGGTGGAGGGCGCGTCACGGTCGCCACGCTGGCGCCGCGATGTGGTGGTGAGGATGCCTGGCGGTCGGCGGTTCTCCGCTGCCCGGGGCCGCGATTCGCGGACAGGAATCGATTCGCTTGGCGTCCGCGCCAGGTAGACCATGCCGCGGCTGTACTTCCATCCCGGACCGCCTGGAGAACCCATGACCACCCCGTTGCTGCGCTTCGTGCTGGTCCCGCTGATCGCCCTGTCCGGCTGGCTGTCCGCCGGTGAGGGTGCCGATGCCGGCAAGTCGCCGCCGGTCGCGGCGCCGCAGCCACCGACCGCCAGCGATCTGCCGCAGGCGAGCGTGGCGATGCTCAAGGAGAAGCTGCCGGCGGTACCCAGCCTGGTTGAGCGCGACGGGGCGCTGTGGTGGGACGACGGCAAGGGGGCGGCGGTGAAGGTGGTGGGCACCAACAACCTCGGCAACGCCCAGGTCGAGACCGCCACCGGCGTCATCATCGTTGCGCGCAAGCTGATCGCTGACGGCCGGCTCGACGCCCTTGCCCTGCTGCCGCGCCTGGCGGCCCACGCCAAGGCGGCCGCGCTCACGCTCGACGGCTTCGAACTCGCCGAGGGCATCATGACCGGCCTGCACCTGCACAACCGCGACGACATCAAGGTGCTCGCCGAGGGCGTGGTGCGCCGGACCGCCGCCGTGGTGGCCGATCGCCGGCCGGAGATCGAACGGCTGAATGCCGCCCGCGGCCGCTGCGTGCAGGCAGCGGCCAAGACCGGCCTGGACGCGCTCGGCCGCAAGGCCTTCGACGACGTGCTCGAACGCCTGCCGCTGGGCGACAGCGACCGCCCCTTCGAATTCGACGAGGTGCGTCCGACCTTCGCCCGCCGGCTGGTGCGCCAGGGCTGGCTCGATCAGGCGCTCAAGGGCCAGGCGGCGGGACTCGATACGCAGGTGGCGGCCGATGTGCGCCAGGCGGTGACCGAGGTCGACGGGCTCAAGCCCACCACCGTCTTCGAGGGTTCCGGATTGCGCCTGGCCGAGATGCGCAACGCCTTCAGCCAGGGCGGCTGGGTGCTGACCACGCCGACGCGCAGCGCCTACGCGCGTGCGCTGCCGGCGCCGATGTATGCCGAAGGCGTCCCGGGCGCGCCGCTGAATCTGGTGGTCGACCTGCCGGCCGGCGTCGACCCGCTCGTCGACGCCGGACGTGCCACCGCCGCGCGCATCTACCACGTCACCGCCCAGGGCACGCAGTTGCTGGCGCGGTGGAGCGCCGACGCCGGCTTCGCCGCCGACCTCGTCGATTGGCGCAAGGCTGTGCCTGAGCGCGGACGCGGCATCGGCCGCGACACCACGCGCGGCTTCCTGCCGCCGCACCTCCTGCTGGTGGGCATGAACGGCGACATCAGATCGCTGATCACCGCCCATGGAGTCGTCTCCCCGCCCAAGGATGCGAGCGACAAGGAGGCCGAGCGCTTCTTCGCCGAGGCCGCCAAGGCGCTGCCCGACGCCCCCCACCTCGATCTCGTCGGTGAACACCTCTTCTATTACGTCTACGACAGCCCGGACAGCCGCTACCCCTTCCTGATCGGCAACAAGAACGTCAAGGGCGACATCCATCAGACCGCCTACCAGACGCTCGACACCGTCACCGGCGGCATGTTCCGTGGCGACTGCGACGACCTCAGCGAGTTGTACCAGACCATCACCGAGCGTCAGGGCCGCATCGCCCACGTGGTCAGCCTGCCGCGCCACGCCGCCCTGGCCTTCGCCGAGAAGAAGGACGCCGGCTGGCACACCTACATCCTGCAGACCGGTCAACCCCTGGAGTTCACCGCCGACAGCCTGGCCGAGAGCCTCAAGCTCGCCTACCTGAGCTTCAACGAGGCCGACAACTTCGACGCCAACGGCCTCGGCCTGCTGCTGCGCTTTTCAGGAGAGAACACGCGCTCGTCGTGGCGGCTGAGCTGGCGCATCTTCGCCGACGCCGATTACGCCCGCACCATGATCGATGTGCAGAAGGACTGGCACTTCCAGACCTACCAGCGCGGCATCACCAAGATGCTGGCGCTGATCGCCAAGGGCGACACCGACACCGCCAACTACCGTGAGCTGTCCGGCCTCTACGGCTTCACCGGCCAGTACGACCTCTCGGTCGACTACCACCGCAAGGCGCTCGACGCCACCGAGGATCCCGAGAGCAAGCTCAACGCCACCGCCGAGCTGGTCATGCACCTGCAGGAGGCCAAGCGGCACGATCAGGCGCGCACGGTGGCGCTGGGCATGCTCGACAAGCAGGTGCCGGCGCTGCGCAAGCAGCTCGGCGCGCGCAGCATCCAGATCGGCCTCGAACTCGCCGGCATCCTCGCCAAGGGCAAGTCGCAGGATCTCGCCCTGCGCGCCCTCAAGGAGCTGGTCTTCGATCCGGCCGGCGAGAACAGCCTGCCCAGCCAGATCGGCCAGCTTGCCGAACTGCTCGACGGCAAGCAGTTGAGCAAGCAGCGCTGGGAGCAGCTCGACCAGTTGCGCAACCTCATGCAGATGTACGTCGGAACCGCCCTGCTCATCGTCGAGGAGATCGGGCCGAAGGGCCAACCCGGCGACGACACCCTGCGCCTGGTGACGCGCAGCGTGCAGGACTGGCTCAACGGCGTCGGCTTCCATGACATCGACGAACCCGAGGAGATCCTGTGGCGCTACGCTACCGCCGGGCAGTTCTACGGCGCCGTGCTCGGCCACGATCGCCTGATCACCATGCTTGAGGGCGTCGAACTGCCGACCAAGGCCGACACCGCGCACGCGCGACGCGTCGGCGGGCTGGCCCAGGTCGGCATCGATCTGCCGTGGATCAAGCTGTCGGTGCCGTTCTGGTTCGCCCGTCTCGGCGAGCTGTTCGAGAAGGAGCGCACCACCCTCGACAAGGAGAAGGCGCTGCGCTTCGGCCGCCAGCTCGCGCAGTCGGCGGCCGCCTGCCAGCGCCTCGGGCTGGAAAGCAACTTCCTGACCCACCAGACCCACCTCGCCGCCCTGATCACCGCCCTGGTCGCCCAGGACGAACCGGCGCTGCGCGAACGCCTGCGCTACGTGAAGGAGAAGGACGACAAGCGCCTGCGCGACGACACCGCGCAGTGGCTGGGCGACTGTGCGCGCTTCCTGCCGCTGGACTGGTACCAGACGGTGATCAAGGCGTGGAAGGACGAACTGAACTACAAACCCAAGTACTTCTGGATCGCCTGGCGCGCAGCGCTCAGCGGCGGCGCGCAGCACGCTCTGCTGGTGGCCAAGGCTGCCGCCCAGGAATTCATCGATGACCCGTCCTTCACCGAGGAATACCAGTTCATGAAGAAGCTGCTCGAACCCGGCAAGGCCGAGAAGCCGGCGGCACCGCCGGCGGAGGCGAGACCGAAGAAGGAGGCCGCCGTCACGCCGTAGGTAGCGTGCGGACGTTCGGACGGGGGCCGTTGGCACTGCCCCCGTCCGACGTCCGCACCACCGAACCTCCGTACATCCCCCGCATGCGTCCCGTCCCCGTCATCCCAATCTCCGTCGCCATCGCCTCTCCCGATCGCATCGCTGTGACCTGGAAGGATGGCCGCATCGACCAGCACCGTGCCCGCGAGCTGCGTCTGCGCTGCCTGTGCGCGCGCTGCGTGCATGAATGGACCGGAGAGGCCATCCTTGATCCCGCCAGCGTGCCCGGCGACCTCACCTGCCTGGCCCAGCAGACGGTGGGCAACTACGCGGTGCGCTTCACCTGGAGCGACGGTCACAGCGCCGGGCTGTATACCTACGCCTTGCTGCGCGCCTGGGGTGGCGCGCCGGCGTAAGGGCGTGAGGTGGTGCGCAGCGACCCGGTGCCGGCTGATCGGTCTATTGGGATCCGTCGCGCCCCGGCCGTAAGCGCGCTGGCGCTTCCGCTTTCCGGGAATCCGGCGTATCTCTCCAGGCGACCGTTCCTCCGTCGCTCGCCGTCTACGGTGGGTGTAGCAGGCGCACCGGCGGTCGGGAGGTCTGCATGCTTCCGGTCATGCCAGCGTCGGATCACCCCGCACGCCTGCTCCCTCGTCGGGCTCCAATGCGCCGCTACGGTCTTGTGGCCGATGTCTGATGAAGCCGCCAACCCGCCCGCAACGCCCCCCGAGGGGGTAGGCGCAGTGCCCGCTCCGGGGACGCCCGCGCTCCCGCGCATTCCCGGCTATACCCTGCTTGAGCGCATCGGCGCCGGCGCCATGGGCGAGGTCTTCCGCGCCACCCACCGCGCCACCGCGCAGGAGGTGGCGCTCAAGCTGATCTCGCGATCGCTGCTCGACAGCGCGGAGTACAGCAAGCGCTTCCAGCGCGAGATCGAACTGCTGATGCAGCTCGATCATCCCAATATCGCCAAGGCCATCGACAGCGGCATCCATGACGGCCGTTTGTACCTGGCCATGGAATACGTGCGCGGGCCGACCCTGGGCTCGCTGCTCAAGATGCGCGGGGCCTTCCACGAAGCCGATGTGCTGCGCCTGACCATCCAGATCTGCCAGGCGCTCGACAATGTGCACACCAAGTTCGGGCTCATCCACCGCGACATCAAGCCGGCCAACATCCTCATCGTGCCGGGCGCCGGTTCGACCAGCAGCGGCGGCGACAGTGGCGACCTGTGCAAGATCATCGATTTCGGCCTCGCCCGTTCGACGCATGGCGAGGATCAGAGCCTGACCATCACCGGCATGGTCATGGGCACGCCGTTCTACATGTCGCCGGAGCAGATCCGCGGCGAGAAGGATCTCAGCATCCACACCGACATCTACGCCATCGGCGCGTCGATGTTCCACCTGCTCACTGGTGCCCTGCCGTTCGACGGTTCGTCGCCGGCGATCGTCATGACCGGCCATCTGCACGGCAAGGTGCCCGATCCCGGCCGCCTGGTGCCCAGCCTGTCGAACGCCACCCGCCAGATCGTCATGACGGCGATGGCGAAGGACCCGAAGAAGCGCTTCCTCAATTATCCGGCGGTGATGCGCGCCTGCGAATCCGCGCTCACCGCCGTGGCCGGCAAGGACACCACAGCGGTCAAGCTGCTGCGCAAGCCGATGACCCTGAAGGTCAATCCCAAGCTGCGCCAGGCCACCGCGGGCTCGCCCCCGCCCGATGGCGTGACCCCGACCCCGGCCGGCGGCGCGCCGCTTATCGGCGGCAGTGACGGGTCGGTGGTCGATCCCTTCGGCCACGAACTGTCCAACCGCATCCGCCGCAACGAGAAGGGCAGCGAGAAGCCCACCGCCCGCGTGTCGTCGCTGGTCGCCCGCGCCGCGGCGGTGGACGACCTCATCGATGACAGCGTCCTGGCGGTCGGCGTCGCCCCCACCGCCACCACCAAGCCGACCACCCGCGTCTCGGCGGCGCTGCGCCTGATGCAGAGCGACAAGATCCGCCGCATCCAGACCACCATGCGCATCCGCCGCTTCGCCAGCGAGAAGCAGAAGCAGGACTCCTCGGGCGCCCAACTGGTCGACAGCCTGGTGGTGTCCGAAGAGGTCGAACACGCGCACGCGCACTCGCTGCTGGTGCCGGTGCTGCTGATCGCGCTGCCCCTGGTCTGCCTGGTCGGGTATCTGGTCTATCGCTCCATCGGCTGAGCGTCCGGCGCCAACGCCGCGCGCCAACGCCACGCGACCGCACCAGCGTAGCGCTCAAGCGATCAGCGCCGTGACCACGTTCCCGTGCACGTCGGTGAGCCGGTAGTCCCGACCGCCAGAGCGGTAGGTCAGGCGTTCGTGGTCGAGGCCGAGCAGGTGGAGGATGGTGGCGTGCAGATCGTGGACGTGCGGTTCCACCCCGGCGGCCTGGCGGCGCGAGGCCGCCGCCGGCATCCCGCCGCGATGAGCAGGGCGCCAGCCCAGAAGGAACCAGGCGGAGGTGAAGGGATCGGCCTGCACGTTCGGGCGGCGCGCGTTCCAGCGTACGCGCGTCCACGCATTCCATCCCGGCCTCGCCTTGACACCCCTGGTGCCCCCACTATGACGTGCCTCCGCTTCCTGCCGGGGTGGCGGGGATTCCTGTCGCCCGACGGGTGGCGGGGTCCTGCCACCGTAGCTCAGTTGGCAGAGCAGCAGTTTTGTAAACTGCAGGTCGCCGGTTCGAGCCCGGCAGGTGGCACCAGCTCTTTCCCATCTACGTGGCGAAGCCTTTGGGGCGGGTACCGAAGCGGTCAAACGGGGCAGACTGTAAATCTGCTGGCTTTCAGCCTTCGAAGGTTCGAATCCTTCTCCGCCCAGTCCAGCCGGCGCGTTGCCGGCGAGCGGACATCCGTACGCGGGTGTAGCTCAATGGTAGAGCGACAGCCTTCCAAGCTGACGACGGGGGTCCGATTCCCCCCACCCGCTCCATTCCGTCCGCTCCAGCGGCTCACGCTTACACGCTGCCTTAGCTCAGCTGGTAGAGCACGTCCTTGGTAAGGACGAGGTCTTGGGTTCGAGTCCCAAAGGCAGCACCACTCACCTCCATCACCCCCCGGCCGCGCGCCGGCCAATAGGGAGAGCCAGTCATGGCCAAGGAAAAGTTCGTCCGCAACAAGCCGCACGTCAATGTCGGCACCATCGGTCACGTCGATCACGGCAAGAGCACGCTGACCGCCGCCCTGGTCCACGTCAGCTCGCTGCGCGGCTTGGCTGAAAAGCGCTCGTACGCTGAGATCACCAAGGGCGGCACGGTGCGTGACGCCAACAAGACGGTGACCATCGCCGCCTCGCACGTCGAGTACTCCAGCGAGAAGCGCCACTACGCGCACGTCGATTGCCCCGGACACGCCGACTTCGTCAAGAACATGATCACTGGCGCGGCGCAGATGGACGGCGCCATCCTGGTCGTCTCGGCCGCCGACGGCCCGATGCCGCAGACCAAGGAGCACGTGCTGCTCGCCCGTCAGGTCGGCGTGAAGCACATCGTGGTGTTCCTCAACAAGATCGACCTCTCGGATCCTGAGCTCCTTGAGCTGACCGAGGAGGAGATCCGCGATCTGCTCAAGAAGTACGACTTCCCAGGCGACAAGACCCCGATCATCCGCGGCCGTTCGAATGCGGCGCTGGCGGTGACTTCGGCCGACCACGCCGATGCCAAGCCGATCCTCGATCTGCTGCTCGCCATCGACGACTTCATCCCCACGCCGGTGCGTGACGACCAGAAGCCGTTCCTGATGCCGGTCGAGGACGTGTTCTCGATCGAAGGTCGCGGTACCGTCGCCACCGGTCGCGTCGAGCGCGGTCGCCTCAAGATCGGCGACCCGGTCGAGATCGTCGGCCTGCGCGACGAGCCCTTGGTGTCGGTCGCCACCGGTATCGAGATGTTCCGCAAGGAGATGGAAGCGACCGAGGCGGGTGACAACTCGGGCATCCTGCTGCGCGGCATCGACAAGGAGTCGATCGAGCGCGGCATGGTCATCGTCAAGCCGAAGTCGGTCACCACCCACAAGAAGTTCGAAGCCGAGATCTACGTGCTGAAGGCGGAAGAAGGCGGTCGCAAGACGCCGTTCGCCAACGGCTACCGCCCGCAGTTCTACTTCCGCACCACCGACGTCACCGGCACCGTCGACCTGCCCAAGGATCGCGAGATCGTCATGCCTGGCGATAACGTGCGCCTGACCGTCACCCTGATCTCGAAGATCGCCATGGAGGAAGGCCTGCGCTTCGCCATCCGCGAAGGTGGCCACACCGTCGGTTCGGGCGTGGTGTCCAAGGTCCTCGAGTAACCCCCGTGCGACCGGCGCGCGCCCTGCGCGCGCCGGTCGCGCCGTCTCCCGGAGAGCCCCATGGCCAAGGAAAAAGTCGAGCACGTCATGCTGGTGTGCAGCGAGACCGGCGACATCAACTACTACACCAGCCGCCCCAAGACCGCGGCCAAGCTCGAGCTGAAGAAATACAGCCCGCGCCTGCGCAAGCACACGGTCCATAAGGAAAAGAAGCGCAAGTGACCTTGCCGGCCTTGTCTCCGGAGACGAGGCCGCCGACGGACATCCACCGGTGCACATACGGGGGTAGCTCAGCCGGTAGAGCAGTGGATTCCAAATCCACCGGTCGGGGGTTCGAATCCCTCCTCCCGTGCCATCCGCTCAAGGACATCAGCAGGTAGCTCATGTACAAATGGCCGCAAGGTCGCGTGATCCGCACTGTCTGCCTGGTCCTGATCCTGGTCATCGCCGTTGACCTGGGCTACACCGGCAGCTGGTCGAACATCGACGCCTATTTCTTCAATCGTGGCGTCGCGACCTCATGGACGCAGCTGGTGCTGGGCGGGATCTATACCGCGCTCACCCTCGTCGTCTTCATCGGTGGGACCATTGCGGTCGGCTTCAAGCCGGTAGCGGTCGATTTCCTGATCGAGGTCGAACAGGAGATGACCCGGGTGATCTGGCCGAGTCCGCGCGAACTGGTGCGCAGCACCCTGGTCATCGCCGCGATGATCGTCGTCCTCGCCACCTTCATCTTCGTGGTCGACTGGGTCAATCTCGGTCTGTTCCAGGAATTCATCTTCCGCAGGAAGGGCTGAGTCCGATGCGTTGGTACGTCATCAAAGCGGTGTCCGGGCGCGAGAACAAGGTGCGCGACACCATCTCGACCCAGCTCCGCCTCAAGAAGCTCGATCACTTCGTCGGCCAGATGCTGGTGCCGGCCGAACGCGTGACCGAGGTCAAGCGCGGTAAGAAGGTGTCGTCCGAGCGCAAGCTGTACCCCGGCTACATCTATATCGAGATGGAACCGCAGGGGCCGGTGCTGGAGACGATCAACGACATCGACGGCGTCACCGGCTTCCTCGGATCCGACCCGCGCAGCCCCGATCCGCTGACCAAGGACGAGGCCGATCGCATCATCAAGATCACCACCGCCCAGTCCGCTGATGAGCAGCGTGCCGCCATCGTGCAGATCCCCTTCTCGATCGATGACCGGGTCAAGGTCAAGGAGGGTACTTTTGCCGGCATGGAGGGCGTGGTCGCCGAGATCAACCCGCAGAAGGGCGAACTGCGCGTACTGATCACCGTCTTCGGACGCCAGACTCCGGTCTGGCTCGAAGTGTGGCAGGTGGAGGGAGCGGTCTAACAGGCTGATGAATAACTCCGTTCTCCATCAGCCTGCTGCCTTCGCGCTCCCCGGGGGCGACCTGCGGTCGCTATTTCCCCCGGGAAACGCGAAGGGAGCTCTTTATCCAGGGGGGCAGACGCCCCCCTGTAACCCCCCGCAGGCTGCTTTTTCAGCAGCCTGCTAGGCTTCCGATCCCGGAAAATCGCACGCGGCGACGATGTGAAGCCGCCTAAAAAGAACCCTCTTCCCTTTCGCGCGACCACTCTATAGTCCGCGACCCGCATTTCGGCCGGCTCAGAGTGCCGTGCCCAACCCGCGTCCAGCAGTGAGCTTGCCATGGCAAAACAGAAGGAAGTCATCGCCGAGCTGAAGCTGGTGATCCCAGGTGGTGGCGCCACCCCGGCGCCGCCGGTGGGTCCCGCGCTCGGCGCCAAGGGCGTCAACATCGGCGCTTTCGTCAAGCAGTTCAACGACGCGACCGCGAATCAGAAGGGCGAGATCATCCCGGTGGTGATCACGGTCTACAAAGACAAGACCTTCAGCCTGGTCTACAAGCAGCCGCCGGTGAGCGCCCTGGTGCGCAAGGCCGCTGGCGTCGAGCAGGGCTCGTCCACTCCCGGTCCGCTCACCGTGCATGGCAAGATCACAAAGAAGCAGGTCGAAGAGATCGCCAAGCGCAAGCAGCCCGAACTCACCGCGCTGTCGCTGGAAGCGGCGATGCGCACGGTGATGGGCACCGCCCGTTCGATGGGTGTCGTCGTCGAAGGCTGACCGTTCACCAACCCAGTGGGAGACGCCCCCCGGCGTCGCTCGGACCACGGAGACAAACATGCAACAACGCAGCAAGCGCTACCGCGCTCAGATCAAGGATGCCGGCATCGACCTCAAGGTGCCGCAGCCCGTCGACACCGCGGTCGGGACGGTCAAGAAGTTGGCCAAGGCCAAGTTCACCGAGAGCGTCGATCTCTCGGTGCACCTCAATCTCGACACCAAGAAGGCCGACCACCAGTTCCGCGGCTCGTTCGCGCTGCCGCATGGCACCGGACGCGCGGTCCGTGTCATCGTCTTCTGCGATGACGGCGACAAGGTCCAGGCCGCTCTCGCCGCCGGAGCCGCCAAGGCGGGTGGCGAGGATCTGGTTGCCGAGGTGACCGGTGGCTTCATGGATTTCGACATTGCGATCTCGACGCCGAAGATGATGCGCTCGGTCGGCAAGCTGGGCAAGGTGCTCGGACCGCGCGGTCTGATGCCCTCGCCCAAGTCGGGCAGCGTCACCGACGACGTCGCCAACGCGGTGCGCGAATTCAAGGGTGGCCGCATCGAATTCCGCGTCGATCCCGCCGGCAACGTCCATGTCCGCGTCGGCACCGTGCAGTTCGACGCCGCCAAGCTGTCCGAGAACATCAGCGCCTTCCTCCGTCACGTCGCCGAGCATCGCCCGGCGTCGGTGAAGGGCGAGTTCATCAAGAACATCACCGTGTCCTCGACCATGGGTCCAGGCGTCAAGGTGGCCTTCGCCACCAAGGACCAATAAGGAACCCCATGCCGAGTTTCCTCAACGACCTGGCCTTGCGCGACATCAAGGCGCTGGTGGCCAAGCATCCCTCCCTGATCGTGGTCGATCCCTCCAAGCTCAACTCGGCGGAGACGCTCAAGCTGCGCCAGCAGCTCAGCGGCGCCGGCGCACGCATGAAGATGGCCAAGGTCAGCCTGATCAAGCGTGCTCTGCCCGCCGCCGCCGCCGCGATGGTCGAGGGCCGTACCCCGATCGCCCTGGTTTCAGCTCCCGACATGCTCACCGCCGCCAAGATCCTCGCCGAACTGGCCAAGGATGAGAAGCTCGCGCTCAAGGGCGGGCTGATGGACGGCAAGGTGATCGACACCGCGACCGTCAAGAAGCTCGCCTCGCTGCCTTCGCAGCAGGTGCTGCGTGGCATGCTGGTCAACGTCCTCGCTGCGCCGCTGGTCGGCCTGGCGCGGGTGGTGGCCGAAATCGAAAAGAAACTGAAGCCCGCTGCCTGAGCGGACCCCACCCCATTCCCGCGGGCACCCCCCGCCCCCAGATCCCAAGGAACATCCCATGTCCGACGCCGCCGTTGCCAGCAAACTGGCCCAGATCATCGACTCCGTGAAGACCCTCACGGTCATGGAGCTGGCCGACCTCGTCCACGCTCTCGAGAAGGAGTTCGGAGTCAGCGCCGCTGCCGTCGCCGCCCCCGCAGGTGGTGGTGCCGCGCCCAAGGCCGCCGAAGCCGAGGCCCCGACCTCGTTCAAGGTCACCCTCGTCTCGGTTGCCGCCACCAGCAAAATCGCCGCGATCAAGGTGGTCAAGGACGTCCTCGGCCTGGGTCTCGGCGAGGCCAAGGCCTTCGTCGAGGGCGCCCCCAAGGTGGTCAAGGAAGGCCTCGAGAAGGCCCCCGCCGACGAGCTCGCCAAGAAGCTCAAGGACGCCGGTGCCGAGGTGAAGATCGAGGCGGGTTGAGCCCATCCGCCCATTGGCGAACGGTCGGCGTTCCGGCGGCAGAGCCGTCGGGACCATCCGTCACCCTGGCCTTTGGCCAGGGTGCTTGCGCCATGGGTCGTCTCCGCTAGCTTTGCACACCATTTTCAACGCACGGCGCCGCCCACACCCGGTTGCTGAAGCCGCCCGTGCGATTACCCGGAGGGTCCATGCAGATCAGGCATTTCGGTAAGACCAAGGAGATCATCCCGGTTCCCAGCCTGGTCAATCTGCAATCGCGCAGCTATGACGAATTCCTCGATCCCGAGGCCGAACCCGACAAGCGTCCGGTCGGCAAGGGCCTCGAAGGCATCTTCCGCGAGTTCTTCCCGATCACCGGCTACGACGATCAGGTCCAGGTCAGCTACCATGGCTACCTGTTCTCGCCGCCGCAGCACACCATCGACGAATGCCGCGATCTCGGGCTGACCTACCAGCGTGGTCTCAAGCTGAAGATTCGCGTCTCCGGGACCAACATCCCCGAGCAGCTCGAAGAGGACGTGCACATCGGGTACTTCCCGATCCGCATCGGTGGTGGCGAGTTCATCATCAATGGCGCCGAACGCACGATCGTCACCCAGATCCAGCGTTCGCCAGGTGTCGACTTCTCGTCGGACACCTCGCCCAACGGCCGCCGGGTGTTCTCCTGCCGCATCATCCCCGAGCGCGGCTCGTGGATCCAGGTCGAGATGACCTCGAAGGACATCCTCCAGATCAAGATCGACAAATCGGCGAAGGTGGTGGCCACCTGCTTCCTGCGCGCCATGTCGGCCGATCTCGGCACCACCGCCGCGATCCTCAAGCGCTTCTTCAAGGTCGAGGAATACCAGGTCTCCAGCCGCACCGCCAAAGAGAAGGCGGTCGGCAAGATCCTCGCCGCTGACGTGCTCAACCCGCGCGAGAAGGACAGCGAGCCGCTCGGCCGCGCCTGCGAAGCGCTGTCCGAGAGCCAGTTCGAGAACTTCAAGAGCCTGGGCGTCGAGTCGGTCTCGGTGATCACCGACAACGTCAAGCCGGACGACATCCTGCTCAACACCCTGCGTGAGGACGAGGCGACCAGCCACAAGGAGGCGCTGCTGCGCATCTACCGGCGCCTGCGCCCCGGCAATCCGACCGATGAGCAGAAGATCCAGGAATTCTTCACCGACCGCTTCCTCAACGACCAGCGCTACAACCTCGGCGCCGTCGGCCGCTTCCGCATCAACCGCAAGCTCAAGATCAAGGGCGCCTCGCGCGTCCTCACCATCGACGACTACCTCGCCACCCTCGACTACCTGCTCAGCCTGATCCGTTCCAATTCCAGCCAGGGCGAACTCGACGACATCGACCATCTCGGCAATCGCCGGGTGCGGCCGATCGCCGATCTGCTCAGCGACGAATTGCGCGCGGCCATGCTCAAGCTGCGGCGGGCGGTCAAGGAGAAGCTGTCGCGTGACCTCCAGCAGGAGGACATCGCCCAGGCCCTGGCACCGCGCAACCTGTTCAACAACCAGGCCGTCGACAGCGCCATCCAGAACTTCTTCCAGCGCGGCGAGCTGTCGCAGGTGGTCGACCAGTCGAACCTGCTCTCGCAGCTGACCCACGAACGCCGTCTGTCGGCGCTCGGACCTGGCGGCCTCAACCGCAAGCGCGCCGGCTTCGAAGTGCGCGACGTCCATACCTCGCACTACGGCCGCATCTGCCCGATCGAGACGCCGGAAGGCGCCAACATCGGCCTGATCGTCTCGCTGGCGATCTACGCTGCGGTCAATGAATACGGCTTCCTGGTCACGCCCTACCGCAAGGTCAAGGACGGCAAGCTCACCGGCGACATCGAATACCTGATGGCCGACGAGGAGGCCGGCGTGCGCATCGCCCAGGCCAACGTCGAGACCGACGAGAAGGGCCGCATCACCCAGGACATCTGCCAGGTGCGTACCGCCGGGCAGTTCACCGAGGTGGCCACCGCCGAGGTCAACTTCATCGACGTCTCGACCAAGCAGATGATCGGCGTCTCGGCCGCGCTCATCCCCTTCCTTGAGCACGATGACGCCAACCGCGCGCTGATGGGCGCCAACATGATGCGCCAGGCGGTGCCGTTGCTGATCAGCGAGGCACCGGTGGTGGGCACCGGCATGGAGGCGGAGGTCCCCAAGTCGTCGTCGATGGTGGTCATGGCCGACGAGGCCGGCACGGTCACTTCGGCTGACGCCAAGCACATCACCATCGGCACGCACCGCTACGAGATGCGCAAATTCGAGGGCCTCAACGAGCGCACCTGCCTCAACCAGGTGCCGATCGTCCGCCCGGGCGACACGGTGACGCAGGGTCAGATCATCGCGGATGGTGGCGGTACCGACCGCGGCCAACTGGCGCTGGGACGCAACATCCTGGTCGCCTTCATGCCCTACGACGGCTTCAATTTCGAAGACGCCATCGTGGTCAACGAGCGCCTCCTCGCCGAAGACCGCTTCACCTCGATCCACATCGAGGAATTCAAGGTCGAGATCCGCGAGACCAAGCTGGGCAAGGAGGAGTTCACCCGCGAGATCCCCGGGCGCAGCGAGGAGTCGCTGAAGAACCTCGACGAGCGCGGCTTCGTCCGCGTCGGCACCCTGGTGCGGCCCGGCGATGTGCTGGTCGGCAAGGTCACCCCCAAGAACAAGTCGGAGCTCTCGCCCGAGGAGAAGCTGCTGCACGCCATCTTCGGACGCGCTGGCGAGGACGTGCGCGACGACTCGCTGGTGATGAAGCCCGGCATCCGCGGCGTGGTGGTCGCGTGCAAGCGCTTCCAGCGCCGCGCCGCGCTGACCGAGAAGGATCGCAAGGAGGAACAGGGGCGCATCAAGGTCATCGAGGACCGCTACAAGGTCCAGATGGCGAACATCGCGCGCGAGAAGTTCAACCAGATCTGGGAGGTCGCCGGCGCCAACGTCGTCAACATCGAGACCGGCGAGGTGGTCGAGTACAACCCCGGGATGGATGACGAAGAAGTCATGCGTCTGCACCGCGAACTGCCGGTGACCGCGCTCAACTTCGTCGGTTCCAAGCGCCGGCGCGCGCGGTCGATCTATGACGAGTGCGATCCCAAGATCGAGGACATCAAGCGCGCCTGCGAGAAGGAGATCCTCAACGCCAAGCGCGGCGATGACCTCCCCACCGGCGTGCTCGAAATGGTCAAGGTCTTCGTCGCCCGCAAGCTGACGCTCAAGGTCGGCGACAAGATGGCCGGCCGCCACGGCAACAAGGGTGTGATCTCGACCATCGTGGCCGAGGAGGACATGCCCTTCATCAAGGGCGGCAAGACCGTCGACATCGTGCTCAACCCGCTCGGCGTGCCGTCGCGCATGAACGTCGGCCAGATCCTCGAAACCCACCTCGGCTGGGCCTCGCAGATCCTCGGTATGCAGGCAGTGACGCCGGTGTTCGATGGCGCCAGCGAAGACGAGATCCGCAAGACCATGGTCGAGGCCGGCCTGCCGGTGACCGGCAAGGTGCAGCTCTATGACGGCCGCACCGGCGACCGCATGCACCAGCAGACCACGGTCGGCGTGATGTACATGCTCAAGCTCCATCACCTGGTCGAGGACAAGCTGCACGCACGCGCCACCGGCAGCTATTCGCTGATCACCCAGCAGCCGCTGGGTGGCAAGGCGCGCTTCGGAGGCCAGCGCTTCGGCGAGATGGAAGTGTGGGCGCTGGAGGCCTACGGCGCCGCCAACGTGCTGCAGGAGATCCTCACCGTCAAATCGGACGACGTCGATGGGCGCACGCGCATCTACGAGTCGATGGTCAAGGGCGACGGTTCGCTCACCTACGGCACTCCGATGGCCTTCGAGGTGCTGATGAACGAGATCCGTGGTCTGGCGCTCGACATCCGTCTGCACCGGCCGATGGACATGTCCTTCGACACGGCGCCGTCGAGCCTCGACTTCGGCGCTCCGGTCGGCAAGCCGCCGGTTGAGACCCCGGCGGTGCCGGTGGCCGACGGCGATGGCCTGGAGATGGACTTCTCGCTCGAAGACGACGAGGACAAGGAACCTTCAGCCGAGGAACTGGCCAAGGACGATTGACGACCGCGGCCGCATCGCCGCCGGCCTGATGCCGCTTCCGACCTCGCACCCTGCACGGGATACCAATGATCGATCACGCCCACGCCGACCACGCCGCCATCATCCAGAGCCCGGACTACAACGCGGTCTCCATCCGGCTCGCTTCGCCGGAGGTCATCCGTTCGTGGTCGCAGGGTGAGGTGAAACGGCCGGAGACGATCAACTACCGCAACTACAAGGCCGAACGCGACGGCTTGTTCTGCGAGAAGATCTTCGGACCGACCAAGGACTGGGAGTGCTTCTGCGGGAAGTACTCGGGCGTGAAGTACAAGGGCATCGTCTGCGAAAAATGCGGCGTGCTGGTCACCCACAGCCGCGTCCGTCGCGAGCGCATGGGCCACATCAACCTGGTGTCGCCGGTCGCGCACATCTGGTTCTTCAAGACCATGCCGTCGCGCCTGGGCATCCTGCTCGGCATGAAGTCGTCGAATCTGCAGCAGGTCGTCTACTTCCAGAAGTACATCGTCACCGATCCCGGCACCACCCCCCTGGAATACATGGAGGTGCTGACCGAGGAGCAGTACCGCAAGGCGCAGGAGAAGTACGGCGACGACTTCAAGGCGATGATGGGTGCCGAGGCCGTCCAGGAACTGATCCGCCACCTCGACCTCGACAAGCTCATCGCTGACCTGCGCGAAGAACTCGGCGGTACCCGCGCCAAGCAGAAGATCGAGAAGATCATCAAGCGCCTGCGCCTGTCCGAGGAGCTCAAGAACTCGGGCAACGATCCGCAGTGGATGATCCTCACCACCGTGCCGGTCATCCCCCCCGACCTGCGCCCGTTGGTGCCGCTGGAGAACGGCAACTTCGCCACCTCCGATCTCAACGATCTCTATCGCCGGGTCATCTACCGCAACAACCGCCTGAAGAAGCTCATCGAGCTGAACGCTCCGGGCATCATCATCCGCAACGAGAAGCGGATGCTCCAGCAGGCGGTCGACGCCTTGTTCGACAACGGCCGCTGCCAGCGCGCGGTGTTCGGCTCGGGCAACCGCCCGCTCAAGTCGCTCACCGACATGATCAAGGGCAAGCAGGGCCGCTTCCGCGAGAACCTGCTCGGCAAGCGCGTCGACTACTCGGCGCGTTCGGTCATCGTGGTCGGCCCGCGGCTCAAGCTGCACCAGTGCGGCCTGCCCAAGGCGATCATCCTCGAGCTCTACCAGCCGTTCATCATCCGTGCGCTCAAGGAGCGCGGCTACGCCGAGACGGTCAAGGCCGCCAAGCGCAAGCTCGAGCGCCGTGACGAGGAGGTCTGGGAGGTCCTCGACGACGTGATCAAGGGCCGCGTGGTGATGCTCAACCGCGCGCCGACGCTGCACCGCATGGGCATCCAGGCATTCGAGCCGGTGATGATCGACGGCGCCGCCATCCAGCTCCATCCGCTGGTCTGCCAGGGCTTCAACGCCGACTTCGACGGCGACCAGATGGCGGTGCATCTGCCGCTATCGATCGAGGCGCAGACCGAGGCGCGCGTGCTGATGCTGTCGACCAACAACATCTTCTCCCCCTCGAACGGCAATCCGATCATCTCCGCCGACCAGGACATCGTCCTCGGCTGCTATTTCCTCACCCTGGCCAAGGAAAACCAGGCGGGCGAGGGCAAGATCTTCACCGGCTACAACGAGGTGCTCATGGCCCTCGATGCCGGGGTCGTGACCCTGCATTCGCTGATCAAGATGCAGATGCCCAAGGGCACGCTGATCGACGACGGCGGCCCGGCCAAGAAGACCCTGCCCGCGACCAGTCTGGTCGAGACCACCCCCGGCCGCGTGGTGTTCAGCGAATCGCTGCCCAAGGGCATGGCCTTCTACAACAAGCTGCAGGACAAGCCGGGTCTGCGCCGCGTCATCGCCGACTGCTTCCAGGTGCTCGACCGCCGCGCCACCATCGACGTGCTCGATTCGATCAAGGAGGTCGGCTTCCGTTATTCGACGGTGTCGGGCATGTCCTTCGCCGCTGCCGACCTCTACGTGCCGGATTCGAAGCCGACCATCATCGCCGAGGCGGACAAGCGCGCGGCGAAGTACATGAAGGCCTACCAGCGCGGTCTGATCACCGCGGCCGAGAAGCACCGCAACGTCATCGAGGCGTGGACGCACGCCGCTGACGAACTGTCAAAGGCGCTGATCGAGTGCCTCAAGACCGACCAGCGTTTCGGCGCCGAGTACATCAACCCGGTGTACGTCATGGCCACTTCGGGCGCCCGCGGTTCGGTGGCGCAGATCCGCCAGCTTTGCGGCATGCGCGGCCTGATGGCCAAGCCCAACGGCGAGATCATCGAGACGCCGATCCGCGCCAACTTCCGCGAAGGCCTCAAGGTGCTCGAGTACTTCACCTCGACGCACGGCGCGCGGAAGGGTCTGGCCGATACCGCGCTCAAGACCGCCGACTCGGGCTACCTGACCCGTAAATTGGTCGACGTCGCTCAGGACGTGATCATCGCCCAGCCCGACTGCGGCACCGTCGGCGGCGTCACCAAGGCGGTGGTCTACGATGGCGACGCGGTCAAGGTCTCGCTGGCCGAGGGCGTCACCGGACGCACCGCCCGCGACACCATCGTCGACATCGTCACCGACGAGATGATCGTCCAGGAAAACGAGATCATCACCCGCGACAAGGCGCGGGCGATCGAAGCCATGGGCTTCGAGAAGATCCGCGTGCGCAGCCCGCTGACCTGCGAGTCGAAGACCGGCATCTGTCAGAAGTGCTACGGCATGGATCTCAGCCGCGGCATCACCGTCGAACACGGCGTCGCCACCGGCATCATCGCCGCGCAGTCGATCGGCGAGCCGGGCACGCAGCTGACCATGCGCACCTTCCACATCGGTGGCATCACCCAGCGCCGGGTCGAGGAGACCAGCTACCGCGCCAAGAAAGGCGGCGTTCTCCAGTACGAGAACCTGCGCACGGTGGTGAACGGCCAAGGCCAGACGGTGGTGCTCAACCGCAACGGCGAACTGGTCATCCAGGACAAGAACGGCCGCGTCATCGACCGCTTCAAGGTCCCGGTCGGCTCGATGCTTCAGATCAAGGCCGGCACCGCGCTCGAGAAGGGCGCCATGCTGGCGGAATGGGAGGCGGCCAACATCCCGATCCTCTCCGAGGTCGGCGGTTCGGTGCGCTTCGAGCACGTCATTCCCGAAGTGACCATGCGCGAAGAGCGCGATCCGGCCACCGGCATCATCCACCGCGTCATCCTCGAAGGTAAGGGCGACCTGCATCCGCAGATCGTGCTCGACGACAAGGACGGTCACCCGATCGCCCACTACCCGATCCCCGAGAAGGCGACGCTGCGCGTCACCGAGGGACAGAAGATCACCGCCGGTACCCTGCTGGCGTCGACTCCGCGCGAAATCGCCGGCACCCACGACATCACCGGCGGTCTGCCGCGGGTGACCGAATTGTTCGAGGCGCGGCCCCCCAAGGAGCCGGCGGTGATGGCCGAGATCGACGGCGTCGTCGACTTCGGCGAGCGCAAGCGCGGCAAGCGCACCATCATCATCCGCGGCGATTCCGGCACCGAGGTCGAGCACTCCATCCCGCAGGGCAAGCACTACCGGGTGCACAAGGGCGACCGCGTCAAGGCCGGCGACCCGCTGGTCGACGGCGTGCTGGTCCCCAAGGATCTGCTGCGGGTGTGCGGCGAGGAGGCCTTGCAGGACTACCTGCTGGTCGAGATCCAGGCGGTCTACCGTGCGCAGAACGTGCGCATCGACGACAAGCACATCGAGATCATCATCCGCCAGATGCTGCGGAAGGTCGAGATCCTCGATCCGGGCGATCTCAACTACCTCCAGGGGCAGATCGTCGACAAGATCCGCATCCGCGAGGAGAACCAGCGCGCGCTCGCCGACGGCAAGAAGCCCGGCACCTTCGAGCCCAAGCTGATGGGCATCACCCGCGCCGCGCTGCAATCGGAATCGTTCATCTCGGCGGCCTCCTTCCAGGAGACCACCAAGGTGCTCGCCGACGCCGCCCTCGCCGGTCGCAAGGACAACCTGCTCGGCCTCAAGGAGAACGTCATCCTCGGCCACCTCATCCCCTGCGGCACGGGCTTCCATACCTACCGCGGATTGAGCATCGAAAAGCTGGGCGAGCCGGTTGTGCTGCCCGATGTGACCACTAGCATCCCCGCCCCCGTTCAGGAGTCAGTCAGTGCCAACGATTAACCAGCTCATCAAGCAGGGGCGCCACGACAAGCGCACCAAGAGCAAGAGCCCGCAGTTCGAAGGCAATCCGTTCAAGCGCGGGGTCTGTCTCCAAGTCAAGACGATGACTCCGAAGAAGCCGAACTCGGCGCTGCGCAAGATCGCGCGGGTGCGGCTGTCGAACGGCAAGGAGATCACCGCCTACATCGGTGGCGAGAAGCACAATCTCCAGGAGCACTCGCTGGTGCTGGTGCGCGGCGGTCGCGTGAAGGACCTGCCTGGCGTGCGTTACCACATCGTGCGCGGCAAGCTCGACTGCCAGGCCGTGCAGGGCCGCAAGCAGAGCCGTTCGCTCTACGGCGCCAAGGCGCCGAAGAAGGGCGCGGCGGCCAAGTAGGCCCCGGCAACTGACCATCCATCCGACCATCCATCCGACGGCGCCACGGCGCCGCAGTACCTCCGGCGCGCGTCGCCGGGCATAGGGAATCGAGCACGACATGAGCAAGATCAAGAACGACGAACCCGCCAACGCCACGCCCGACGAGGCGGCTCCGGCGGATGCCGCGGCCGCGGCGCCGATCCAGGTCAACCCTGACGGCTCAATCACCATCGCCGAAAGCGGTACCGAGTCCGTGGTCGGCCCCGCGCCGACCTGCTGGACCGGTGTCGGCGTCAAACCCGACGCCCGCTACAACAGCCTGCTGGTGTCCAAGTTCATCAACTGCCTGATGTACCAGGGCAAGAAGTCGACCGCCGAAGTGCTGTTCTACGACGCCATGGACCAGATCGCCAACAAGCTCAAGCAGGACCCAGGTCCGGTGTTCGAGCAGGCGATCTCGAACGCCAAGCCGCTGGTCGAGGTGCGCTCGAAGCGCATCGGTGGCGCCAACTACCAGGTGCCGATCGAGGTCAATCGCAAGCGTCAGCAGACCCTGGCCATCCGCTGGATCCTCGAAGCCGTGCGCGGCCGCAAGGGCCGCCCCGCCGCCGAGAAGCTCGCCCAGGAGTTGATCGACTGCTACAACAAGTCGGGCACCACCATCCAGAAGCGCGAGAACACCCATCGCATGGCCGAGGCCAACAAGGCATTCAGCCATTTCGCCTGACCGGTCGCTGAACGACTGGACAAGCCGCCTGCGGTGATTTGGGGGCCGTAGGCCCCTTGAACAAAAAGCCGAAGCATCGTCTATGCGCGCACCCTTGGCGCGCCTGCGCCGCGCGAAAATGCGCTGCGCTTAGCAGGCTGCTGTTCTTCAGCAGCCTGCTCGTCGAGCTGAAGCCTTCCGAAGCCTTCCGAGACAGCGCAGCGTGTTCGTTCCCGCTCTGCTTCATCTGCGACCAGGAACCGGTCCCAGTCGAGGGGTCGTGAACCGTCGACCTCTGCTGACTGCGAATCCGGGACCTGCGGGTCCCCGGCGTCGTTTCCGCTCTGCGCCCGTGACGGCCTGAGCCGGCAGTGCTTGCCTCGCGTGGTCGCGCGACACCCTGCCGGCCATGCGTTTCCTCAAGACGCTCCAACTCAACTGCGTCTTGGCGCCGGCGGTGGTGGTGGCGCTCGCCGTGGTGGTGCTGGCATGCTCCTGGCGTGCGCAGTTCGACGAGCGTCGCGCCGGCGAACGCGCCGGGCTGTTGTCCGCGATCAGCGCGCTGACCCTGCTTGAGGCGCTCGATCAGGACGCCGCTCTCGATGCGCTGCGTGAAGCCAACCCGGCGTGGACCGGTCTGGCCCTGGTCGAGATGCGCGACGAGCGGGTGCAGATCATGGCCGCATCGGGGCGGCTGCGCATCGATCCCCGCGATCCCGATCGCGGCCTGTTGGCGGCCCTGGCGGCGCCGTCCGCGTGGGGTGCCGGGCCGCAGTGGCTGGCAGCGGCGAAGGTACCGGGATCGGCGACTCGCCTGGTCTACGGCGAACAACCACGTTCGCCGGTCTCGACGCTGCCGTTGGCGATCGGCGTCTTCGTCCTGGTCACCGTCGGCGGCTTCCTGGCCTGGTACCTGGCGCGGCGCATCTGGCGCCCGATCGCCGATGTCACCGAGCAGACCGAGGCCGCTCTCGCCGGGCGTCCGGTGCGCGTCACCAGCGTGCTGAGCGACGAGAGCCTGGCCTATCGCAGCACCCTGGCGCAGCTGGTCGAACGCAGCCGCAGCGGCGCCCCGACCGTGGTCACCAGCGCCCCGCCCTCGCCATGAGCACCTGCCGCCAGCGCCGGCGGTGCGCGGTCACCCTGGCCGAGGTGCTGGTGGTGCTTGCCGTCGTCGGTGTCCTCGCCGGCGGCCTGCTGCCGGTGGTGGCGGCGGTGCGGCGGATGGCGGTGCGCACCGCCTGCGCCAGCAATCTCGGTCAGGTCGCCCTGGCGATCACCGCGTACGCCAGCGATCACGATGACCGCCTGCCTGCCGACAGCACCTTCGGCGATGATGAGGCGGCGACCAGCCCGGCCTGGTTCCACCGACTGCCGCCGTATCTGGGCAGCCGCGACGTGCGCGGGCGGGGCGTCTTCCAGTGCGCCGGTTTCCGCTGGCACGCTGCCCTGCGCATCCGCCACGCGTCGCCCAAGAGCTACAAGATGAACGCCTACCTCGATCACGACGGCCGCCCGCGCCATTACCGTCTGGGCAGCGTGCGCGACGAATCGTCGCTGGTGCTGTTCGTCGACGCCGTCGCCGGCGAGACCGGTATGGGCCAGTGGGGCTTCGCGCTGCCCGCCGCCGTCGACGACAGCCGCCATGCCGGCGTCGTCAACGTCCTGCATGCCGACGGCCACAGTCGCGCGCAGGTGACGCGGCCAGGCGACGGGAAGTGGATGCGGGCGTTGTACTGGCAGAGCGCCGACTGGTCGGCGCTCCCGCCAACCGCGCGTTCGCGCGGGCGGTGAGCGGCGGCGGCGACTCAACCCGATCGGTCGCGGTCGGAGAAGCCGCGTCAGCGTCCCGGCAGCCCGCGCTGCGCCAGAAGCATGCGCGTCTGCGCGACGATGGCCTCGACCGACAGCTTGGCGCCGGGGCAGGCGGTCTCCTTCCCGGGCACCTGGTTGTGGCCGACGACGCTGGCGGTGGTCAGCGTCGGCACGTGCTCGACCAGCAACGCGCACAGTTCGGCGAGGCGGCGTTCCAGCCGGGGATCGACGGCGGTCTTGTCGAAATCGCCGATCACGCAGATGCCGATGCCATCGAGGTTGTAAGGACGTTGTTCGGTGCGCGCGCCGGCGTGGGCACCGTGCTGCTGGGAGCGCCAGCGGAAGGTGGCCTCGATCCGGCCCAGCGGCATGGGCTGGCCGTTGCCGATGACGAAGTGGTAGCCGATGCCATCCCACCGCTGCACCTTCTCGTGATAACGGTCGATGCCCTGGGCGGTGCCGCCGGGGGTGGCGCTGTGGTGGATGACGATCCAGCGCCACGGCCGCAACGCGCTGTCGGCTGGCGGGGCGATCTCGCTCCATTGCGGCGGCGGCGGAGGGGGGGCGACGGTCGGCCGGGTCACCGCCCAGAGCAGCCCACCGGCGGCGATCAGGGCGAGACTGGCGACCACCCAGGTGGTGCGATCACCCTGGGGACCGCTGTCGTCGGGCGCGGCGTCGTGCGCGGGCGGCAGCGGCTGGTCGCTGGCCATGGTTCACCAACGATCGAGGAAGACCGCCACTTCGCTGACCGGCAGCCCATTGCCGTCTGCCAGGCGACGGCGACGCAGGGCCAGGCGCCAGTACGGCCGCACCTGATGGCCGAGGCTGCGGCCGTGGTCGGCGAGTCGGCGATGGGTGGCGGCGAGGTCGGCGATCGGCCCGGGATGCGGCAGGCTGAGCGCGCTCAACTGGCTGTAATCCTCGATCGCCAGCGTCCCGCGCGGTGCTGGCAGGCCGCTGAGGGCGAGGCCGACCTGGCATTCCCAGTCCGCCGCGGCGCCTTGCGGGGGTAGGGAGAAGAGCAGGGTCGGCGGCCCGATGAAGTCCACCTTCTCGCCGGCGAGCAGGCGGCGCACTTCGGCGCAGATCGCCCAGGGATCCTCGGGATAGCCCGGACAGGCCAGCCCGGCGAAGCGGAGATTGCCTTCCCGGCGCAGCAACGGTTCGGCCATGACGGTGCCATACGGCGGCGCTGACCGGGCACAACCGGGGCCGCTGGCACCAGCGGATGCGAGCCGGACCCCGACCGTTCGCCGGCGCATCCTGACGCCGTCACTGGCGCCGATCTTGCGCACCCCGGCCATGGGCATTTAATGCCGCGCGTCGCTCGCCCCGGTGGCGCGCGTCAGATCATCCCGGTGGCGTCGTAACGGTCGTCGTCGCCGCATGCGCCCGCGTTCGCGGTGCGCCCAACCACCGTCCCTTGTGAGGTCATCTGTGGCAAATGGAGTGGTCGTCCGATTCGACAGCCGGCGTGGCTATGGTTTCCTCGCACCCGACGACGGTGGTGAGGACGTCTTCGTCCACCAGAACAACATCAGCATGGAGGGCTTCCGCTTTCTTGAGGTCGGTGAGCGGGTGGCCTACGAACTCGAGGTCGGCGAGAAGGGCATGAAGGCGGTCTCGGTGACCCTGCTCGAACCGCGCCAGGCCCGCCCGCCACGTTCGGATCGCGACGAGGGCTACGCGCCGCGCCGCGAGCCGCGCCGTGACGACCACGGCGGCCACCGCGACGACCATGGCGGCCACCGCGATGACCACGGCGGCCAGCGCGATGACCGCGATGACCACGGCGGCCAGCGCGATGACCACGGCGGTCCGCGTCCGGGACGTGACGACCGTGCCGCGCGCAAGCTGGAACGCCTGATCAGCCTGCTGGTCGCCAAGGGCGTGCTGGCGCCTGGCGAGATCGACGGCCTCGACGGCCAGACCACCAACGACGCCTCCGTGAGCACCAACGGTACACCCGGCTGAATGCCGCTGCGGTGGCGGGGGCATCCCGACCATCCTCCGCCCGGACCAGGCCGTCACCACGCATGCCACCCAGGAAGGGTCCCCATGTCCGCCTCCGACCAGTTGACCCAGGTCATCATCTTCGGCGCCTCGGGCGACCTCACCGCGCGCAAGCTGGTACCGGCACTCTACGCCGCCTACTGCCAGCATCTTTTTCCCGGCCGCCTGCAATTGATCGGGGTGGCGCGTCGGCCATGGGATGATGCCGCCTTCCGCGACCACCTGACCAAATCGGCACCGCGACTGAAGACGTGCAGCTTCGACAGTTGGGAAGCCTTCCTCAGTCAGACCAGCTACGTCCCCACCCACCTCGAGACTGAAGCCGATTACCGCACGCTGTCGAAGCGCCTCGACACCATCGCCGGCGGTCCGTGCAACCGCGTCTTCTACCTGGCGATCAAGCCCGACCTGTTCATGTCCGCGGTCAGCCACCTGCGCACGGTCGGCCTGCTCGACCAGTCGTCGGGTCTCAAGCGTCGGGTGGTGGTCGAGAAGCCGTTCGGCACCGACCTGGCCAGCGCCAAGGTGCTCAACGACGCGCTGCTCAAGCTGCTCGGCGAGGACCAGCTCTATCGCATCGACCACTACCTCGGCAAGGAGACGGTGCAGAACCTGCTGGTCATGCGCTTCCGCAACGCCTTCTTTGAGCCGCTGTGGAATCAGAAGTACGTCGAACTGGTGCAGATCACTGTCGCCGAGAACCTCGGCATGGAGGGCGGTCGCGGCGGCTACTACGACACCTCGGGCGCGGTGCGCGACATCCTGCAGAACCACGTGCTGCAGCTGCTCGCCCTGGTCGCCATGGAGCCGCCGACGCGGCTCGACCAGAAGTCGATCCGCGATGAGAAGGTCAAGGTCCTGCAGGCACTGCGCCTGCCCGCGGACGAGCCCGACTTCGCCGAGCACATCGTGCGCGGCCAGTTCGACGGCTATCGCAGCGAGCCGGGCGTGGCCAAGGACTCGCAGACCGAGACCTTCATCGCCACCCGCGCCTACATCGACAACTGGCGTTGGGGCGGCGTGCCCTTCCTGCTGCGCACCGGCAAGCTGCTGGCCGGGCGCTTCACCTCGATCGCGGTGCAGTTCCGCATGCCGCCGACCACGCTGTTCGGCTCCTACAACGAGTGCCACCTGCGTCCCAACACGCTGACCATCCGCGTGCAGCCCAATGAGGGCATCGACCTGTCCTTCGAGGTCAAGGAACCCGGCGCCGGCCTCAACATCAAGCCGATGAAGCTCACCTTCGACTACTCGGGCAACTTCAACACCCCCAGTCCCGAGGCCTACCAGCGCCTGCTCCAGGATGTGGTGGTCGGCGACCAGTCGCTGTTCCTGCGCTCGGACGAGGTCGAGGAATCGTGGCGTTACGCCGACAGCCTGCGCGCCGCCATGGAGCAGACCCCGTTGCTGCCCTATGCGCCGGGCGGCTGGGGCCCGGCCCAGGCCGCCGGCCTGTTCGGCGAGTGCGAGGGACGCTGGGCGCAGGGGTAAGCCTCAACGCGGCATTTGGGCCACGCTGCGGCGTTGGCTCCGTCGGTCGTTCCACCAGGAATCTCCCTCCGTCGCCGCCTTGCAGCGTGGCCCAACTGCCGCGTTGAGGGTTCGGCATTTGGGCCACGCTGCGGCGTTGGCTCCGTCGGTCGTTCCACCAGGACTCTCCCTCCGTCGCCGCCTTGCAGCGTGGCCCAACTGCCGCGTTGAGGGTTCGGCATTTGGGCCACGCTGCGGCGTTGGCTTTGTCGGTCGTTCCACCAGGACTCTCCCTCCGTCGCCGCCTGGGATCGTGGCCCAACTGCCGCGTTCAGGCCGCACCTTCGACCCTCGGCCGCGGTCGCTGGCCGCTGACCGAGTCGCATTTCGTTCCCTGCTCGCCCGCATAGGCTGCCCCAGCAATGCCCGCCTCCTCCGGCGCCTCCTCGCGGCGAGCGACCGCGGTCGACCACGGGCAACGCGCCGTGCAGCTCGCGGCGGCGTTCGCCGCGCTGGCGCTGATGCTGATCGGGCGCCTGTTCCAGCTCCAGGTGCTCGAAGGCGAAGATCACGCGGCCACGGCCGAGGAATCGCGCGTGGTCACTGAGGTGGTGCCGGCCGTGCGTGGCCGCATCCTCGACCGTCGCGGCGAGGCGATCGCGGAGAACCGCGCCGCCTACAACGCCGCCGTGCTGCTCGCCGATCTCGAATGCGACTGGCGCAGCCGCCGCACCCTGCCTTTCTGGCGCTTCAACGAACCGCAGTTCGACGCCTTCGTGGCCGATCTCGGTCTGCGACTGCGCCAGCCCCCGCAGGGTCTGCGCGACATCGTCCTGCGCGAACTGCTCGCTCATCCCGGGGTCGCGGTGCGCTTCAGCGAACGCGAACGGCCGGGGCTGGGGTTGGTGGCGGTGACGCGCACGGCGCTGGCGCCAGTGGCGGGTTCCGACGAGAGCGCGCCGGCGGCGGTGCTGGCGACCAGCGGACTGCTGCATGAGGATCCGCGTGCAGCGGTGGCACGCGAGGCGACGCTGCGCTGGGGTGCCGGCGCCGAGTTGTGGACGGCGGCCGAGCTGCGCGCCGCGGGCGAGGTGGTCGACCAGGGTTTCGGCGTGCGCTTCGGCGAGCGCAGCGCGACCGTGCTCGCGGCATTCTCCTCGCTGGTGGGACTCGCTCTGCCCGGTGACGATGCGCTCGCCGAGGATGGTCCGCGTCTGGCCTGGCACCTGTTCGACGGCGGCCGGCGTCAGCAGGCTGAAGAGGCGTTGGCGCGCTTTCTCGACAAGGATGCCTCGGTGGTGCATGCGCGCATCGACGCCGCTCTCGCCCAGGCGCGGGCAGCACCGCCGGTGACCGACTGGTACTTCGCCGCCGCCGGCGATGCCGATCCGGTGTCTGAGCTGCTGCCGCCCGGCCAGACGCTGACCGAGATGACCCTGTCCGGCCTGCCCGGCGGGCGCGAGCGGGTGTTCATCATCCAGGGCGATGCACCGGGTTCGCCCGGGCTCTACGCCCGGCTGGTCGACCACCTCGCCGCCGCCCTCGGCCTGCCTGGTGACAAGGATGACGACGTGGTGGCGGCACTGATCGAACGCCACGCGCAGATGGTGCGCGCCAAGACCTGCGAACGCGACTACAAGCTGCACCACCTCGCGCTCGATCCGCGTCGCGTCGATGCCCTGGTCGCCGGGCTCGCCGACCGCATGACCCGTGCCGGGGTGCCGACGCAGCGGTCGGGGCTCGAACTGGGCATCGCCCAGGCCAGGCGCATCGCCGACAAGGAATGGCTCGGCAGCACCCGTCACGACGCCATCGCCCTGGTCCGCGATATCCCGCCGGCGCTGGCGCGTTCGCTTGACGGCGGCGCCGCCGACGTGCCCAGCGATCTCGCGGCCACCTATGACGGCACCCTGCCGGTCCTGCCCGGCCTGGTCATCCAGATCGATACCGGTCGGCAGTACCGTTTTCCCGGATCAGCCAGCCATCTGATCGGGTCGCTCGGCCGCATCAGCGGCCGCTTCGACGCGCGCACCGCCAGCGAGCTCGGGCTCGACCCCGCCGGCTGGCTGGGTACCAGCGGGCTGGAGGATCGCTACGACGCCGGACTGCGCGGCAGTGCCGGCAAGCGGCTGCGGCAGCGCACGCCGAGCGGCTGGCGGTTGATCGATGAGCGCAGCGAACCGACCGTCGCCGGCCAGGACCTGCGCACCGAGCTGGACATGGAACTGCAACTGATCGCCGAGGACAGCCTCAACCGCTGGTTCGAACTCGCCCAGGGCATGGGCACCGCCACCGAGCCGATGGCCCTGGCCCGCCGGGTCGGCCGCGGTCGCGCCGGCCTCGCCCTGATCGACTGCCAGACCGGCGCCATCCTCGCCTTGGCCTCCAGTCCCGGCTTCAAGCTCGACGAACTGCGCACGCGTTGGAATGAGCTGAACGACCCGCAGCGCTCGCCCGGCCAGCCGCTGCACGATCACGCCAGTGAGGCGGCGCAGCCGCCGGGCTCGTGCATGAAGATCCTCACTGCCCTGGCCGGCCTCGAACACCGGGTGATGACTCCGGGCGAGGAGATCTACAGCCCGGGCTACATGGCCATCGCGAAGAATGGCCAGAAGATCCTGCGCGATCACGCTCCGCCCGGCACCTACGACCTCTCGCGCGCCATCCAGGTCTCGTCCAACGTCTACTTCTCGCACATCGGCGAGCGCCTCGGCGGCGGCCGGCTGAGTGCCTACTTCGACCTCTTCGGCATGGGCCAGAAGAACGCCTGGGACGTCGATCACCAGAAGCCGGGCCGCCTGCCCACGCCGGTCAACCTGGCGCGCTGGCGGCCGGCGATGCGCAAGTGGCTGCCATCCGATTCGTGGCGCATGGCCATCGGCCAGTTCCTCTCCGCCTCGCCGCTGCAAGTGGTCAGCGTGGCCGCCGCGGTGGCGAACGGCGGCCACGTCGTGCGTCCCTATCTGGTGCGCCCGCCCGGCCTGCCCGAGGTCAAGGATCTCAATGTCCGCAAGGACTGGCTCGACGTCGTGCGCCACGGCATGGAACTGGTCACCGATAATCGCGAGGGCTCGACCGCCAAGTACCTCACGCTCGACGGCGCCGGCGCCGACTGCAAGGTCGCCGCCAAGACCGGTACCAGCGAATGGGGCAGCGCGGAAAGCCGCGAACGCGGCGACACCCCCGACCACGCCTGGCTGATCGGCTACGCCCCCGCCGACCGCCCGACCGTGGCCTTCGCCATCTTCATCCACAGCGGCACCTCAGGCGGCCGCGCCTGTTCGCCGGTGGCCAAGCGCGTGCTTGAGGCGTACTTCACCCGCTACGGACGGAAGGGGCATGCGGTGGGGGAGGGGAAGTGAGCAGCGAGTTGGTGGAGGATCCCTATCGTCCTCCCGCTGGCGAATCCTCGGCGACGGCACCGACGCCGACACCGCTGGTCGTGGTCCTCGTCGGCGCCGTGCTGGCGCTGCATCTGATCGCCGATCCGGGCTATGCCCTGATGATGCAGCCAGCAAGCGGGGATGCCGCTATCTTCTTCGGAGGCATCGTCTGCTTTGCCATCGATGGCTGGCTGCTGCTCGCGCTCATCCGACGGTGGCGACTGGCGCGCTGGCTGCTGCCGCTGTGGATCATCGGTCGCGAGCTGCCGGCGCTGCTGCCGTTCGATCATCACCTTTCATGGGGATCGCCGATCCCGCATTCGTTGATCCTGATGACCGGCACCTACGGATGGGCGGGAGCGGTGGGCGCCGTGCATATCGGCCTGGGCGCCTGGTTCGCCGCCCAGCCTGCCGTGACCGCCTGGTTCGCCCGGCGGTGAGTGCGTGGGCCCGCGCTGCCTCTCCGCCTTGCCGCGGAGAGCACTTGGCGCCTGGTTGCATGCGCCGACCATGCTGTCGTGCCCACCGACCTCTTCGGCCTGACCTTCGCCGAGTTTGCCGCGCAGGCGCGGGCGCGACTGCCATCGGGGGCCGGACTCGCCAGTGATCTCTACCGGCGCACCTTCCGCGTCGGCCGTTTCGAACCCGAGGCATTTCCGTTCGCGGCGACGACGCGCGCGGCGTGGACGCAGTGCTTCGTGGCGACGCTGCTGACCGTGGTGCGCGTGGTCGAGGAGGAGACCGATGCCGGTCTCACCGCCAAGGCCGTGCTCGCCACCGCCGACGGCTACGAGATCGAGTGCGTGCGCATCCCCATGGGCAACGGCGGCGACCATACGCTCTGCCTGTCCAGCCAGGTCGGCTGCCGCATGGGCTGCACCTTCTGCGAGACCGGGCGCATGGGGCTGCTGCGCCACCTCACCGCTGCCGAGATCGTCGCCCAGGTGATGACGGTGCGCGCGACGCTGGGCTGGCAGCCGCGCAACCTGGTGTTCATGGGCATGGGCGAGGCGCTCGACAACGTCGACCAGATGGTTCAGGCGCTGCGCGTGCTGATGGATCAGCGCGCCCTGCACTACAGCCAGGAGCGCTTGACCGTGTGCACCAGCGGCCACGCCGAAGGCCTGGCGCACCTGGCGGCGCAGGGCTGGAAGCGGCTGAACCTGTCGATCAGCCTCAATGCCGCCGACGATGCCGGGCGCTCGGCGCTGATGCCGGTCAATCGGCGCACGCCGCTGGCTGACTTGCAGCGCATCCTCGCCGCCTATCCGCAGCGCCGCAACTTCACCCTCGGCGTCAACTGGTGCCTGCTGCCGGGGATCAACGATCGGCCCGAGGACGCGGCACGGATCGCCGACTTCTGCCGACCGCTCGGCCGCGTGCTCATCAACCTCATCCCCTACAACCCGGGCAGCGCGCCGATCGCCCGTGCGCCCAGCGCAGCCGAGGTCGATGGCTTCGTCGCCGCCCTGCGCGGTCAGGGTCTGGCGGTACGCCGGCGGCTGACCAAGGGCCGCTCGATCATGGCCGCCTGCGGCCAGCTTGGCGATATCGCCCAACGCGCACGGCGGCGGTTGCGCGGCCGCGGCGACGACGCTACATCTGACGTGGCCTCCTCCGGCCAGGCATGACGCTACCAGCAACCGCACCAGCACCTGACCGCTCCGCCCGGCGCGGGCGCGTCGACCGCCGAGGTCGGCGATGAAGGTCCTGCTCGTCGACGACGATCCGATCACGCTCAAGGTGCTCAGCCGGTTGGTGGAGGAGCAGGCGCACGAGGTCGAGTGCGCGAGCGACGGTGACGACGGCTGGCGGCGATTCGCCGCCGGCGACCACCAGGTGGTGATCTGCGACTGGATGATGCCGGGCATCGATGGCCTGGAATTCATCCGCCGCATCCGCGCCGGGGTGCGGTCGTTCTACACCTACGTGGTCATGATCACCGCGCGCAGCGAACGCGAGGAGATCGAACGCGTGATGGCCGCCGGCGCCGACGACTACCTGACCAAGCCGGTGTGCAAGGACGACCTCATCGCGCGCCTGCGCGTGGCCGGTCGCATCGTCGCGCTGCATGAGCAGCTGCTGGCGCAGAACCGCGAGATGCAGGCGGTCAATCAGCGCATGCACAAGGCGCTGGAGTCGGCGGTGAAGGTCCAGCGTCTGCTGCTGCCGGCCAAGCTGCCGGCGGTGGCCGACATGCATTTCGCGTGGGTATCGCGGCCATGCGACCAGCTCGGTGGCGACACCCTCAACCTGTTCCAGCTCGATGAGCACCACCTCGCGCTCTACATCCTCGACGTCAGCGGCCACGGCGTCGGCTCGGCGCTGCTGGCGGTGCAGGTCAGCCGGCTGCTCACCCCGTTGATGTCGTCGGGCTCGCTGCTCAAGGTGCCGATCAAGCGCGCGCCCGGCTACCGCCTGGTGCACCCGCTGCAGGTCCTGGAAGAGCTCAACCGCCAGTTCCCCTTCCAGCCCGAGGCGCCGCAGTTCTTCACCATGCTCTACGGGCTCTACGACCTACGCGACCACCAGCTCACCCTGGCTTCGGCCGGCCATCCCGGTCCGACCCTGGTGCGCGCCGACGGCAGCGCGCGGTCGCTCGATTTCTCCAGCAACCCGATCGGGCTGTTCGACAGCACCGAGGCCGAGTTCGAGGTGCAAACCCTCGACCTCGCGCCCGGCGACCGCCTTTACCTGTACTCCGACGGGGTGCTCGAAGCCGCCGACCACGCCAGCGAGGTGTTCGACCGCGGCCACCTCGAACCCTTCCTGGCCGGCCAGAGCGGCGTCGCGCTCGACGCCTCGATCGCCGCCCTGCTGGTCACGCTCGATGGTTGGCGCGCCGGCGCGCCGGCCAGCGATGACATCTCGGTGCTGGCACTCGAACGGGTGGAGGTGGCGGCCGTCTCAGCCGATCCCGCCCTGCCGCCACGACCGCCCAGGCCAGCCAGCGCGGGGTGAAGGCTCGGCGTCGGCGTGCTCCCGTTCAGCAAGCGCGGATGATCAGCCCGACCGGTGACCGTCGCCGAGGAACCCCGCGATCACCCGCAGCAGCGCCGCCGGTTGCTCGCGGTGCACCGCGTGGCCGGCGTCGGGGATGGCGGTGAAGCGCGCGTCGGTCATCAACGCGGCCATCTCCTGCATGACCTTGCAATAGCGCGCATCGGCGGCGCCGGCGATGAGCAGGACCGGCACGCGCAGTTCGCCGAGGCGGCCCCACAGGTTGGGCATGGCACCGGCGCCGAGTCGGCGCAACGCCCCGGCCAGACCGAGAGGTTCGTGGCTGAGCCGCCGGCAGCGCAGCGCCGCTTCCACCGCCAGCGGCAGCGGCTTGGCCGGACGCAGGATGGGATTGGCCTCCCACATCGCCACGAACGGTCCGATGCCGTTGTCTTCGAGGGTCTCGGCCAGGGCCATCTCGGTGGTGCGCCGGCTGCCCTGCAGAGCGCCGTCCTGGAAACCCGGCCCGCTGCTGATCAGCACCAGCCGGCGCACCGACTGCGGCCGATCCAGTGCGAGGTGGAGGGCGATGCGCCCGCCCATGCTGTAGCCGAGCAGATCGCCCGGCCCGTCGGCGAAGCAGCACGCGGCGAGATCGCGGGCGACGCCGACCACCGTTGTGCCCTCCGGGCAGGGCTTCGCCCCGTGGCCGGGCAGCAGCGGACAGCAGAGGGCGACGCCGAGCGGCGCCAGCAGTTCCGGCCAGACCAGATCGTCCTCGGTGAAGCCGTGCAGGGCGGTGAGCATGGCCGGGGACGGTATGGGCTTGCAGCCATCGGCAATGAAAGCCATGACGCTGCGCTGCGCCCATTTACCTGCCGGTTACTTGCCAGGGTGGCGGTCCAACTACGGTGCGGACATGATGAGCACTACCCTGTTTCCGTTAGTGCTAGTCCTCTGCGCTTCCGCTGTCGATTCGCCGCCCTCTCCGCTGCCAGCCCTGCCACCGGGCGCATCGCCGGTGGTGGTCCTAAAGAGTGCGGAGCCCGAGCAGGTCTTCGCGGCCCTCGTCCGGCTGGTCGACCAGCACGTCGATGGCGACATCCCGGCACTGGCAGGCGTGCTCCACGCGCCGGAGCGCCGGCGCTACGTCACCGAAATCGCCCCCTGGTGGGGCGCGAGGGAGGTTTCCACGTGGGAGCTTGCGCAGCGGATCCTCTATCGCCGCGATGCGGTCGCAGTCGCTGCCAGTCTGGCGCCGCTCTTGGTCGCAGCGGACCGTGGGGTGCGTCTGCGCGCGCTCACGGTCCTGGTCATCGGCCATGGTCAGCAGCATGCGGCGGCGGTTATGGCCGCGCTGCGCCCTCAGCTCATCCAGGCGGCGTTGCGCGATGTCGATGCCGAGGTCCGTTGCCAGGCGCTGAGCGTCATCGCCGTGCTGGGGCAGGCAGCGAGCCCGCTCGCCCCTGAGATCATGGCACATCTCTTTGCCAGTCGGCCGGCTGACCTCGCCGCCTGGAGGGAGGCGATGGACAAGGCGCGATCCCTGGCGGCGGCCGATCCCGGCCTGTCTGCGCTGGTGGGCTGGTTGCAGGCGACTGCACGGGTGCATACCGCCCCCGCGAATTGCCGAACCGAGGCGCTACGCCTGCACAGCATCCTCGCCGGCGCCGGAGCAGCGCATCAGGACCTGGCCCGCGAGCTGCTCGCCGACCACGAGGCGGAGGTGGTCGTCGCCGGCTTCAGGGAACTGGCGATGGAGGCGCAGGGTCGGGCCTGGCTCGCAGGCCGGGATTGGCCTTCATCAGCGCAGCGCGCCCATCTCGCCACCGGTCTCGCGAGAGCGATCCGCACCCGCGTGTGGATCCGGAGGGCGGTGTGGCAGTTTTCAGAAATCCCATCCGCGATCGCGCGCAACGACGAGGTGTTGGACGGCTTGACCCTGCTTGAACGTCTGGCCGCAGATCCTGATGTCGAGGTGCGCATCGCCGTCGCAGAGGAGCTGGGCGATTGGTTTCCCGAGACCATGGCGGTGGTGGCGAAGCTGCTGCGTCCGCTCTGCGCCGACGCGGTGGTCAAGGTCCGCTGCGCGGCGATCGGCGGCCTCGGCGGCCTCTGCTGCACCTGTTATGACCGTCAGCGCGGATACGAGGATTCCTGGCGCGATCCCGCCCTGGGCATACTACCCGAGCTTCGCGCCGCACTCCTCGACCCCGACCCTGTCATCCAACGGGCAGCGTGTGATGCCGTCGATGAGATGGGCGGAGGGCACGATCGCCAGGCCCACGTCGCTATTCGCATCGGCGCCGCACTGGTGTTCCTGGCCGGCAAGGCGCTGCGCTAGGGCGCACGGGACGAGGCGTACTGCCTCAGAAATTAACCAGCGCCCCCGCACTGATCGACGTCGTCGCCTCATCCCACGCGTCCCGATACGTCCAGCTCAGCGTCAGCCCGGCGTTGGCGGCGAGATCCAGGCGGCTGTCGATGCCGACCTCCCAGGCGGTGCCGATGTCGCCCAGGCCGTAGCCGATCCAGCGGCCATGCGGATGCAGGCGCCAGCGGCTGGTGATCGGCAGCACGGCGCCGATCTCTGGGCCGGCGCCGATGGCGTGGGAATGGTCGAACTCGCCGAGGCGCACGTCGGCGGCGAGCAACGCGTAGCCCAGGCCGTCCGCGCCCAGACGCCAGGCCCCGCCGGCGCCGCCATCGAGGAAGCCGTAGGCGCGATCGCTGCCGTCGGCGGCGTGCTCGCGGGCGAAGCCGGTGCCGAAGCCCCAGGCGATCGGCTGGAAGAAGCGGTCGCGCGCGGCATACGAACGGAGACGGATGGCCTCGAAGCGTTCGAGTTCGACGCCGTCCCCGGAATACCAGCGCAGCGTCGCCTCGGCGAAGACCACCTGGGCGCCCGGCAGGTAACCGTCGGCGCGGTCGAGCAGCTCGTGGTAGGCGGGACGTACGCCGAGCTCAGCGAAGGCCTGCCCAGCGAGGACGCCACCGCCGAGCGACAGCCGGCCGGAACGATGGCCGGCGTCGGGCCGGGCGTGGTCTTCGGGGATGGTCACCGGCGGCGCGGTCAACGCGCTGCGGGCGGCGAGGATGGCGTGCAGACGCGGCTGATACGCCGCCTGGGCGACTTCCTGGCGGCCACGCAGCGCTTGCAGGTATTCACCGGCGAGGTCGAGCACGGCGGCCTGCTGCGCCGGCGGTTCGCCCGCCACCGTTGCCGGCGCCTGGGTGCCGCGTGCGAGGCCGACGGCGGCTTCCTGTAACCGGCCGGGCAGGGCGGCGGCGAGTGCGCGCACGCGCGTCGCCCGGCTCGGCCGGCAGGTGACGCTGGCGACCAGACCGGCGTCGGCGACCAGGCGCACGGTGTCGAGCGGGATCACCCAGCCGCCGGTGCGTGCGCTCAGGCGTTGGCCGGGACGGGCGGCGTCGAGCAGGAAGAGCAGGTTATACGAGCAGTTCTCGTCGAAGAAGAAATAGCGCGAAGCGATGCCGCGCAGCTCCCACACATGCAGCAGCAGGCGGCGGATCTCACCGGCATCCAGCGCCAGACGGTATTCCCACAGGTCGCGCTGGTCGAGGTCGGCGTACTCCTGCACCTTCTGATAGTAGGGCAGCATGCTGTAGTAGCCGGGATAGAGACCGAAGATGCCCTTGAAGGCGAAGAGCACGCCGTTGGTCTCGGTGGTCACCGCCGCGTAGTTGATCGCTTTGCTCAGCAGCGCACTGCTGCCGGCGCCCTGCACGGTGATCAGGGTGTGGCCGAACAGCGAGGCCGGCGTGCCCATGTAGGCGGCCGGGAAGACCAGGGTGATCTGCCGGGCGGCGAGTGTGGTCAGGGCGCCTTCCAGTTCGGCGCAGCGCGGCATGGGCAGGCGTTCGCGGTCGAGCCCCAGGCGTTCGGCCAGCCATTCCAGGCGTCCGGGAAAACGTTCGGCGGCGTGCGCTGTGCCAGGAACCACGGCCGCGAAGAACGCGAGCAGGTCGGCGCGCAGCTCGGCCGCGGGGTCGCCCTTGCCGTCGGGGGCGAGGAAGAAACGGACGTCATCGACCCGACTGCGCTGCCCGCCGATGGCGTCGGCGACATGGAGCAGGGTCAGCCACGGGGTTTCGCGGTGCAGCGCAAGCTCGTCGGCGCGGCGCAGGAAACCGTCGCGCTCGGCGGCAGTGTAGAGCGCCGGACGATCGACCGCGGTGGCGCGCGATGAGGCGCCGGATTCCGCGCTCGGCACGACGCCTTCACCGGCGCAGAGCGCCATCGGCAGCAGTACGCAAACGACGAGGCGGCGACACCATCCCGCTTCGCTGGAACGCGACGTTCCAATCATGTGCGAAGCGGGATGGTGTGCATTTTCATCGGGGGGCTCACGCCCCCCGGCCCCCCGCGCGCCGCGTCGTCCTGCCCGCACCGCGAGGGTGCTGGTCGATCACGCCTTGGGAACGAACGGCGCCAGGTTGTCGAGCACCTCGATGTGGGTGACTTCAGCGCTGGTGAAGATCTTGGTGAAGTTGCTCTGCATGGCGCGCGCCGTGTAGGTGCGGCTCTCAGCGGGGACGGCCATCAGCTCGATCAGGGTGTCGAGCGCCTCGCCCTGGCCGGCGGCCATGTCACGGGCGACGGCGTCCATGTTGTCGCGCACGAAATTGCGCGCCGGCGCGTTGCCCGCCCACCACGACTTCCACTCACGCGCCTCGGAGGTGCCCGAGGTGATGGCGAAGGTCTGGTTGCCGAGCAGTCCGTTGGTGGTGCCGGCCGAAGCCTGCGAGATCAGGCCGTTGTGGCCTTCGAAGAGCATGGTGCCGAGGCCGATGCCGACGTTGTCGCGCAGTTCCGAGGCGGCGAGTCCGCCCGCGCAGACGAGCGCGAGGACGAGGGAAAGAGGCTTGGACATGGAGTCTCCTGATGCGGTTGCGGTGGATGGGACCGGGATAACCGCGGCCACCGTAGGCAGCCGGGCGTCGGGCGTCAAGGCGGCCGGCATGCTCGCGCGCGGCAGAGAGTGGGATGCTGGGCACGGTGGGCGGGCGCGTTCAGGCCGCGCGCCAGCCGCGATCACAGATCCCGGCCGACCGCGTCGCCGAGCGAGCGCAGACCGAGCGCATCCAGCCGTTGCAGCAGCCCGCGGTTGATCGTCGCGACCAGGCCGGGGCCGTGGTAGATCAGGCCGGTGTAGACCTGCACCAGGGTGGCGCCGTGGCAGATCTTCTCCCAGGCGGTGTCGGCGTCGTCGATGCCGCCGACGCCGATGATCGGCATGCGTCCAGCGAGTCGGCGGGCGATGCGCGCGACCAGCGCGGTCGAACGCACGCGCAGCGGCGAGCCGGACAGGCCACCGGCTCCCAGACGTTCGACGTCTTCGGGGTGGCTGCGCAAACCGGCGCGGGTGATCGTGGTGTTGGTGGCGATGATGCCGGTGCAGCCGCATTCGAGCGCCACGTCGACGGCGGCGTCGAGGGCATCCTGGCTGAGATCAGGCGACAGCTTCAAGAGGAGCGGCCTGGATGCGCCACCAGCGCTGGGCGGCACCGTCTCGTCGAGGCAGCGGCGCACGCCGGTCAGCAACGGACGCAGCAGGGATTCGCTCTGGAGATCGCGCAGGCCGGGCGTGTTCGGGCTGGAGACATTGACCACCAGGTAGTCAGCCAGCCCAGCCAGTGCGCGCACCGACACCTCGTAGTCGGCGAGCGCCTCGCCGAGGTCGACCACCTTCGACTTGCCGAGGTTGATGCCGAGCACGCAGGCCGGCCGGCGCGCGGCGTAGCGCTGGCCGAGGCGGCCGGCGACCTCGGCGGCGCCACGGTTGTTGAAGCCCAGGCGGTTGATCAGCGCGCGATCATTGGGGACGCGGAACAGCCGCGGCTTGTCGTTGCCGGGCTGGGCCTGGCCGGTGACGGTGCCGATCTCGATGGCGCCGAAGCCGCAGGCGGCCATCGCGTCGATGACCTCGCCGTTCTTGTCCAACCCGGCTGCCAACCCGACCGGGTTGGCGAAATCGAGGCCGAAGACGGTCTGCCGCAGGCGCGGATCGACGACGCGGTACCAACGCCGCCACAGCCCGCGCAGCGGCGGCAGGCCCAGACCGAGGCGCAATGCGCGCAAGGTCAGGTGGTGCGCGCTCTCGGGATCGAGCCGGAACAGCAGCGGACGCAGCAGGGCGGAGTAGAGGCTCACGGGGCGGTGGCAGCCTAGAGCGGTGGGTCGGTGCCGCCACCCGCTCGGGCCGGTGACCGGGCCGTGCTCACGCTGCACCGGCCGGTCCGAGCCGGTCGCCGGCACCGTGGTACGGTCAGGCATGCCGTGGTTGAACCGCGCGGGTCGCGGCTAGGGTGACGTGCGCACGCGGAGCGACCATGATCCTGAGCGACGAGATCAAGCGACTGAGCCTGGACGAGCGTCTGCGCCTGCTTGAAGAACTGTGGGACAGCATCGCGGCTGAGGAGCCGGCATTGCCGATCTCTCCAGCGTTCGCGGCCGAGTTGGACCGGCGGGTGGAAGCCATCCGTCAGGACCCCGATGGCGGGCTCACCTGGGACGAAGTGAAGGCATCGATCGCCGGCCGTCCATGATCCCCATCCAGTATCGCCGCGAAGCGCGCGACGATCTGAACGGAATCCACGGTTGGTATGAGCGCCGGCGGCGCGGTCTTGGCGACGAGTTTCTGGAAACAGTGGCGATGGCAGTGGCGCGAGCACAACGGCAACCGCTGCGGTTCATGGTCGCACGCGGCCAGGTGCGTCGCCTGCTCATGGTACGCTTCCCCTATGTGATCTACTTCCTCCCGACCGCAGCTCGGCTCTACATCGTTGCCGTCGCCCACGAACGCCAGGACCAGCAGCCTTTCCTCGATCGTTCCTGACCCGATGCCCGACTTCACCCACCTCCACGTCCACAGCCACTTCACGCTGCTCGAATCGCCGACGCGCATCCCCGCCCTGGTCAAGGCGGTCAAGGACGCCGGCATGGACACGGTGGCGCTCACCGATCGCGGCAACCTGTTCGGCGCCTTCGAATTCGCCTCGGCGTGCAAGGACGCTGGCATCAAGGGCATCGTCGGCTGCCAGGTCAATGTCGCTCCGCTGGGCATGCGCGAGAAGTCCCGCGACCTGCACCAGCTGGTGCTGCTCGCCGCCGATGAGCGTGGTTACCGCAATCTCGCCAAACTGGTCAGCCTGGGCTGGCTCGAGGGCTTCTACTTCGAACCGCGCGTTGATCTCGAAGCCATCCAGGCGCATCGCGAGGGGTTGATCTGCCTGACCGGCGCCGGGCCCAACGGTTTCCTCAACCGCCACTTGCTGGTCGGGGCCAACGACGAGGCGGCGCGTCAGCTCGGCATCCTGCGCGAGCTGTTCGGGCCCGAACGGCTGTTCATCGAACTCACCGACCACGGCGTCGAAGGTCCGGTCAGCGCGCTGGCCGGCGCGCGCGCACTGGCGGCGGCCAGCGGCATCGCGCCGGTGGCGACCAATTGGGCGCACTACCTGACGCCCGCCGACCACGCCAGCCACGACGTGCAGTTGACCATCCAGAAGGCCGCCACTCTGGCCGACAGCCGGCGCCGGCGCATGCCCAGTGCGGAATTCTGGCTGAAACCGCCCGCCGCCATGGCGGCGCTGTTCGCCGACTGTCCCGAGGCCATCGCCAGCACCCGGCGCATCGCGGAGTGCTGCGCCAAGTCGGTGATCCCCACCGGCGCCTACCACCTGCCCACCTTCGCCTGTCCGCCCGGCCACGGCGAGGAGAGCTGGCTACGCGAACAGTGCCGGCGTGGCATCGACCGCCGTTATGGCGAGGCGCCGTCGACCGCGGTGCAGGAACGCCTGGCCTTCGAACTCGACACCATCCTCAAGATGGGTTTCGCCGCCTACTTCCTCATCGTCGCCGACTTCATCGGCTGGGCGAAGGAGCGTGGCATCCCGGTCGGTCCCGGCCGTGGCTCCGCCGCCGGATCGATCGTCGCCTACGCGCTCGGCATCACCGACATGTGCCCGCTGCGCTACGGCCTGCTCTTCGAGCGCTTCCTCAATCCCGGCCGCAAGTCGATGCCCGACATCGACATCGATTTCTGCAAAGACCGCCGTGGTGAGGTGATCGAGTACGTGGCGCAGAAGTACGGCCACAGCGCGGTGACCCAGATCATGACCCTGGGCACGATGAAGGCGCGCATGGCGATCAAGGACGTCGCCCGGGCCCACGAGTGGACGCCGGAGGAGTCGCAGGAACTCGCCAATCTGGTCACCGAGGATCCGTCGGGCAAGCACACCCTCGCCGTCTGTCTCGGCAAGAAGGCGCTCGATGCCGACAAGAATGTGTTCGAGCCGGTCGAAGCCATGGTCAAGCGCTACGCCGGCGACCAGCGCTGCCGCGACGTGCTCGACACCGCCATGGCGTTGGAGGGCCTCGGCCGTTCGCTCGGCGTGCATGCCTGCGGAGTGATCATCGCACCCGGACCGGTCAGCGATTACGTGCCGGTGTGCGCGGTGAAGGGCCGGCCGGCGACGCAGTTCAACATGAACCAAGTCGAGAAGTGCGGCCTGCTCAAGATGGACTTCCTCGGTCTCAAGACCATGTCGATCCTGAAGAAGACCGCCGACATCGTGCGCGCCGGTGGCGGTGCGCAGATCGACTACGGCCACGTGCCGCTCGACGATGCGCCGACCTTCGCTCTGCTCGGCACCGGCGCGACGCTGGGGGTGTTCCAGTGCGAGTCGTCGGGCTTCCAGGATCTCATCCGGCGCATGCAGCCCGACCGTTTCGAGGATCTCATCGCCCTGGTCGCGCTCTACCGTCCCGGCCCGCTGATGGCCGGCATGCATCACAGCTACTGCGACCGCAAGCACGGCCGCGAGCCCATCGACTACCCGCATCCCGTGCTCGAACGCTCGCTCAAGGAGACCTACGGCCTCTACATCTATCAGGAGCAGGTGATGAACATCAGCCGCGAGCTGTGCGGCTTCACCCCGGCCGAGGCCGACGACCTGCGCAAGGCGATGGGCAAGAAGGACATCAACGTGCTCAAGAAGCTGGAGGAGAAATTCATCGCCGGCGCCTGGACAACGCAGCAGTTCGACCGCGCCAAGTGCAAGGAGATGTGGGAGAAGATCCTGGGTTTCGCCAGCTACTGCTTCAACAAATCGCATTCCGCGTGCTACGGCCTGATCGCCTACTGGACCGCCTGGGCCAAGGCCAACCACCACGCCGCGTTCATGACCGCGAACCTCATCTACGAGATGGATAACAAGGACAAGATGACGCGCTTCGTCGAGGAGCTGCGCAGCGGCGGCATCCCGGTGCTGCCGCCGGACATCAACCAGTCGGGGTGGGAATTCACCGTGATCGCCCCGGACCTGCGGAGCGAGGCGATCAGCGCGGCCATCCGCTTCGGCTTCGGCGGCGTCAAAGGCATCGGCGAGCAGGCCGCCCAGGCGCTCATGCGCGAGCGCGTGGAGCGCGGACCGTTCAAAGATCTCTACGACCTGTGCGAGCGCATCGATACCCGTCTGGTCAACAAGCGCGTGGTCGATCACCTGATCAAGGTCGGCGCCCTCGACAGCCTGCACGCCAACCGCCGCGCCCTGGCCGAAGCCATGGACCGCGCCTTCGACCGTGGCGCGCGCATGGCGAAATCGCGGTCGCAGCACCAGGAAACGCTGTTCGCGTCGTTCGAGACCGATGCCGGCTTCAAGCACGCCGCCCAGGGACTCGATGCTGGTCCCGACTTCGCGCCCGCCGAGCGCCTGGCCTTCGAGAAGGCGCTGACCGGCTACTGGATCAGCAGCCATCCCGTGGCCGAGCACCGCGCCGCGCTGCTGCCCTTCACCACCGCCACCAGCCGCGACCTCGCCCGTCTGCCCACCGGCGCGCGCACCACCCTGGCCGCGGTGGTCCTCGGCAAGCGCGTCATCCGCACCAAGACCGGCAAGCAGATGGCGATCCTCCAGCTCGAAGACCCGCACGGCCGCTTCGAAGGCGTGCTCTTCCCCGGTGGCGGCCGGCGCGGCAACGAACCCTCCGCCTACGAGCAGTTCGCCGGCGACTGCGCCGACGATCTGGTGGCGCTGTTCACCGGCACGGTCGAACGCCGCGAGCGCCGCGTCGCCCGCCCAGCGGTGCGCGACGACAGCGACGAGATCCCCGACACCGGCGACGACGAGGGCGGCGGTGGCGCTGTCGCCGTCGACGAACCCGCGACGACCGAACTGCCCAGCCTGATCATCAGCGACCTCATCCCCGCCGATCTGGTGGGCGAACGCCTGACCCGCGAGATCGTCGTCGCCGTCGACGCCGCCACCGCCGTGCCCGCCGCCGTCGCCCGCACCGAACAGTTGATCAAGGAACACCAGGGCCAATGCCCGCTGCGCCTGCTCGTGCACGTGCCCGGCGGCGTCTGCCTGACCCTCGGCCTCGGCGACCGCTGGCGCGTCCACCCCAACCGCGCCCTGGTCGACGGCCTGCGCACGCTGTGGGGCGCCGACCGCGTGGTGCTGCATACCGTCGCGCGTGCGCCGTCCGCCGCAGCACCCGCTGACGATCTGGCGGCCACGCATCCCGCGTGAGTCGTTGGCGGCGCCGGTGGGTGCGGCAGCGTGCATCGACGCGGCCCGGCGCCTTGCCGCAGCTCTTCAGCCGGGCTTCTCCCGCTCGCGTTTCCGCCGTCTGGTCAGCAGCGCCGCCACGGTGGTCACCGTGCCACCGGCGCCGAGCAGCAGCAGCGCGGCGGTGAAGTCGCGTTGGAAGCCATTGACCCCCAAGTAGGCGACGACGTCGACCACCACCGCGGCGGTGGCGACGGCGAGGATATCGCTGCGTCGCCGCCACAGGCCAAAGCCGATGCCAGCCAGGGCGAGAGCGAACAGCGCCAGGGCGTGGGCGGGCGCGCCCAGGCGTAGGATCTGCACCAGCAGCGATCCGTACACCGCTGCCAGGCCGATCACCGTCAGTCCAACCCGGGTGCCGGGGCGAAGACGTTCGCGCGCCAATTCACCCGCCACCAGCAGTGACAGGCCACCCGGGATGCCGTACCAGGCCAGGTCCTGGATGCCGGTGTGCCGCCACCACGCGAACAGGGCGAGGTTGGCCAACACCAGCGCAGTCCAGCCCAGCGCGGCCACGTCGAGGCGACGCCCGGCCAGGCCGGACACCGCCGAGGCGATGAGCAGGGCGACCGCGGCGCGATCGCCGCCGGTCAGCCCGACGACCACCGCCGGCAGGCACAGCGCCAGCGCGGCGATCACGCCATGACGGGCGCGGCTGCCCGGGGTGGTCGCGCCAGGCAACAAGGCCAGGCCGAACCCGGCCAGCGCGAGCGTGTGCGCGTGCCAGCCATCCAGCGGCGCCAGCAGTCCACTGCGCCGTTCCAGGAAGACGTAGAGCACCACGCCGGCGAGCACCCCGCCATGCAACCAGGCGCCGTGACTGCGACCGGCGCGACGCAGGCACACGGCGCCGATGGTCAGGCAGGCAAACGCAGCCAGACCACAGTTGGCGGCGGGGCCCGGGCCCGACAGCACCAGCGCATTGGCCGCGAGCGCCACCAGCGCGAGCGCGGCGATGCCGGCGCCGGCGAAACGCAGGTGACGGGCGCTGGCGTCGTCGTTCCAGCGCGCGGCCAGCGCGAGGAGCCCGAGCTGCCAGGCCGCGGCGATCGCCGCGCACAGCGGCAGGATCTCGGCCGCGGGCGAGCCGTGCTTGGGCACCAGGAAGAACGCCCACAGCAGCAGCGCGAGCAGCGTCGCAAAGGCGAACGCCTGCGCGTGGCCGGCGCTCCCTCCGCGCAGCAGCGCCACCAGGGCGACGACGGCGACCAGCGATCCGGTGAGCGGCGTCGACAGGTCGTTGACCTCGCCGGCGGTCAGCGCCAGGGCGAGCACGGCGAGCCCATACCCGACCGCGATTCCGCTAACGCCGTCGATGCCGCCCTGGGACCGCGCGCCGCTGGCGCGCTCGTCGTCAACTGGCGCCGCTGCCGCTGCGCCCACGCGACGACTGCTCCGCGCAGCGCAGCACGCTGTCAGCGCCGCCAGCACCGCCAGCACCGCCCATTCCGCGTCCGGCCGATGCCACGCCGGCCAGTCGCGGTGGATGGCCAGGTTGATCAGCGGCAGCGGGAAGGCGGCGACTGCCATCGCCCCGATGACCGCCAGCGCGCGCTGTTCCACCGCGACCGCTGCGTCGCCCTCGCCCCGACCCGTCGTCGCTGCCACCACCAGCGCAATGAACGCCGTCGCCAGGCCCACCAACGGCCAGCGCCAGTCCGCGCCCGGCAGATCGCCCTGGAACGCCACCGAACCGGCGACGCCGACCAACGGCAGCACCACCAGGATCGCCACCACGCCCGCGACGGCGAGCAAGGCATCGCCATGCACGCGTCCAGGCCAGCGCCGGCCAGCCGCGAGGACGACCGCCATGGACCCTGCGAACGCCGTCGGTTGCCAGTGCGGTGGCAGTCCGATTGACGCCGCACCGAGGGTGATCGCACTGGGGACGGCGAGGGCGGCGAGCAGCGTCGGCCACGCCGCGCGCGCGGTGCACGCCAACCAGGCGGTGCCTGCGGCCACGCCCGCGGCAACCATGTAGAAGGTGGCGTGCCAGCGGGTGACGTATCCGTCGGCTGCGAACGCCTGCGCCACGCCCAGACCCATCACGGTGATCAGCACCAGGCTCGCATAGCACAGGCCGACGACGCGGGCGAGCGCGCCATCGCGGCGACGATCGAGGACACCCGTGAGCCAGGCGCCGTCGCCTTCGGGCGCGACGCGCAGTCGGGTCAGGAATCCTCCGGCGATGACCAGGACCAGACCGACTCCCGCCGGCGCCAGCGGCAAGGCGGCCTCGGGCAGGTGCGGGCTCGTCTCAGTCAGCTCCGCCAGCGCCGCAAGCGCCGCCACCGGCAGAGCGAGCACGCCGATCAGGCGCAGGATCACGCCGCTGGTCGCCATCGGCCGGCGATGCGCGATCAGTCCGGCGGTGGCCAGGGCAGCGGAAATCCAGGCGATGGCAAGGTTCGATCGGTTGAGGCCGAGGAAGGAGATCAGCGACAGCCCCGCAAGCGCGAGCAGCGCCAGTCCGGCGACCGGCAGCGCCGCCACCTGCGCCGGCGCCAGCAGCACGCGCTGCCAGCGCGGCCACTGTCGCGCCGGCAGCACCAGCGCCGCGCCACCAAGCAGCGCCGTCACCACCAGCACGGCCTCGGCCATGCCCGCGAGTGGACCCAGATCGTTCGACAGTCGCACCAGTCCGAGTTCGAAGAGGGCCCACCCCGCCACCGCCAGCAGCGGCACCGCCGTCGCGGCCAGCCAACCCAGACGCAGGCACCACGCGCTGGCGAGCAGGACGACGACTCCCAGCCCGCTGCCCACGGCGACCAGCGGAGACCCGCTGCTCTCCATCGCGTGCCAAGCGCCGAGTCCGGTCAGCAGCGTCAATCCCGCGCCCAGCCACGAGTGCGCCACGGTCGCCTGTCGGGGACGGTGATGGGTGTGCACGCCGGTCAGGCCAGGGTTCTGGTCGTCAGCGGTGACCTGGTCGCCCGTCGCCGCTACGGCGCCACCGCGACGATGCCACCACGTCCGCGCTGCGATCAGATGCAGACCGAGCAGCACCAGCGCGGTCAGCGCCAGGAGCAGCGGCCTGGCATCGATGAGCGGAAACAGATCGGCGCAGGCCAGAGCGCTGCGCGCACCGGCAAGCGCGACCAGCACCAGCAGTTCCGGTCGCTTCCAGTGCTGCGCCGCCCAGCCCAGCAGCGCTGCCAAGACGGCGCTACCGAAAGCGCTCCACCCCGCTTCCAGGCCGATGGTGGCGGACAGGCCGACAGGGAACAGCCAGACCACCTGCCAGACACCGGCCAGCACCAGCGCCGCCACGCCGGCGAGCGACGCGGCGCGCGCCTCGGGCGACGCCGGTCGGCGCGCCTGCACCGCCAGCAACGCCGCGCACCACACGCTCAATGCGGCGATGGTCTGGCCCTCCGGCCACCGCTGCCACGCGCCCGCGCAGACCAGCGCTGCCGCTCCGGCGAGACCGCCACAGGTGCACAGCGCGGGCAGGCGCAGCCAGGTGCCCAGCGCCAGCAGCACCACCGCCTGGCCCGACCACACCACCAGCGGCGCGCGCAGGTCGCCGGCGCAGGCGCTGATGGCCAGCACCGCCAGACCGCCGGACAATGCCACCAGCCAGCCGAGGGCGACCCGCGCGTGGGCGGCATGGTCGCGTCGACGCAGCCAGTGCACCGCCAGGCCGGCGAGGACCAGATAAGGCAGGAAGGTGACCCCGTAGAACGACACCGGCATCGCCGTCGGCGCATAGCCGAGGCCGGCGGCGACCTTGCCGCGCAGGGCGATGGCCAGGTCCTGGAACGGCGCCGGCGCGAACAGGTAGGCCAATGCGGACAACAGCAGCGCCGGCAGGAGCAGTCCGGCGCGGCGCAGGCCGAGCGCGGCTTCAGCGGCGACCAGCGTGCCGATCAGGCAGGCGACCAGAAAGGCACGCCGGTCGGCGAGCGGGATCGGCTCGCCGACGCTCATCACCGCGGCGGTCACCGCCAGCGCCAGGGCGATGACCCGCAGCGGCGCGGTCCATGCCCGCAGGCCAGGGTTGCGCGCCAACGCCCGTGCCACCACGGTCGCAGCCAGCGCCATGCCCGCCACGGCGATACCCGGCAGCGCCAACGCTCGCGTCCAGGCGACGCCAGTTCCGGCCCAGGCGATGGCGGCATGGACGGCCGCGACCACGCCGGCGAAGGCGAGCAGACCCAGTCCGGCGCCCAGGGCCGCCGGCCGGGCGACCGGCGAGCGCGCCAGCCAGAGCGCGCCGGCGACCAACGTCGCCGCCATCAGCAGGGCATAGCCCAGCGGCAACAGTGCCGCCGCTGGCGCCGCCAGTGCGAGCAGATCAAGCGCGGTCAGCGCCGCCGGCAGGGTCATGGCCAGGCCGGGTGCGGCGCTGCGCGCCGCCAACCGCGCCACCGGCCAGCCCGCCCCGATCGTCAGCAGCGCCGCCAGCGCGCCCAGCCCCGGCCGTTCGCGCAGCAGCATGCCGGCGGGGATGGCGGCGACTGGCGCCAGGAAGGTGGCCGCCCAGCGCAGGCTGCGTTCGATCTCGGGCAGCCCGCCGCCGCGATTGAGCAGGTGACCGGCGAGGACGAGCAGCCCTCCGAGTCCGACCAACGCGCCGACCACGGTCAGCAGACGCAGTTGCGCGCCCATCACCGTCCACACCGTCGACACGAAGAACACCGCACCGGCGACGAGCAGGAAGGCACCGAGCGTCGACAGCAGGTTTTCCGCCATCGCCGGCGCCAACCGGCTCCACAGCGAGGGGGCCGACGGCGGCAATGGCGGCAATGGCGGCAATGGCGGCGCGTCCGCCGGTCGCACCGCTGCCACGAGCGCCGTCACCGTGCGCGTCGAGTCCGCGGGCGCCGGCGTCACGCCGCCCGGATCAGCAGCGCCAGCCGATGGCGCCGGCGCTTGCTGATGGCGGTCGACGTCCGCGGCGGCTGACGATTCCGGCCGGTGGGACGTCAGTGCACCCGTGACCATCGGCAGCCCGGGCCCCGTCGGGATCGCGGCGGCCGCAATGCCCGGGGCCGTTGGTGCTGGCGCGAGGGCCGGCGCCGCCGCCTGCCGCATCAGGGCAAGGTGGCGGTCGATGATCGGGAGCACCTCGTCGACCAGTGGCCGCAGCAGTTCATCCTCGCCAGCCACCCGTTGACGGAGGTCGCTGGCCGCTCCCATTTGCCGCCCCAGGTGAAGCGGCACGTTGCAACCGCAGTACGGACACCGCGCCGTCGGTGACGTGGAGGCGGTGAATCGATGGGCGCAGGTTGGACAGAGCAGGGCGGACAAGTCAGCGGGGTCTAGCTGTCCTGCCTGGGCACGCAAGCCGGCCGGCACCGGCGTGCGTTCTCCGCGGCCCTGGTCCATCCGCCTCCAGGGTTGCCGTCGATCCTGCCCATCAGGATCGCCAGTAGGGACTTGCGAGGACGGCGCGATCAGGGGTAGGGATGCGCATCTTCCCCCCTCACGCACTTCTGAAACGCATGCATCCCTTCTGTCCCGACCCCAAGCCGTGCGCCGGCGTGCGCCGTTGGCGGCTGGTCCTCGGCGCGTGGTGGATCCTGGCGGCGCCGCTCATCGCCACCGACTTCACCTGGGATGGAGGTGGTGGCGACAACAACCTGGCCACCGCCGCCAACTGGGTCGGCGATGTGGCCCCCACCGGGGTCAGCACCGACAACCTGATCTTCACCGGCGCCGTCCGCACCTCTCCCAACAACAACTTCGCCGCTGCCACCAACTTCGGATCGATCACATTCAATGCCGGCGGCTTCACCCTCGGCGGCAACGCGCTGGTCGCCAACGGCGACATCGCCGGAAACGCTGGCACTTCGACCTTCAGTTGTGCCCTCACCCTGGGCGCAGCGCTGTCGCTGAGCACCGTCGGCGGGGCCACCCTCACCATCACCGTCACCATCAACACCAACACCCGGCAACTCACCGTCGCATCGGCCGGCACGGTCAATCTCAATGGCGTGGTGTCGGGGACCGGGGCGGTGGTGAAATCGGGAAGCGGCCTGCTGGCGACGTCGACCGCGCACACCTATAGCGGCGGCACCACGCTGTCGGCCGGCGTCCTCGGCATCGGCGTCGCCACCACCGGCGCGGTGACCAACGGCCCGGTCGGCACCGGCACGCTGACCATCAGCGGCGGTACCTTCCGCGCCATCGGCGCCACCGCGCGCACGCTGGCCAACGCCGTGGCATTGACCGCACCGGCCACCTTCGGCGACGCGGTCGACACCGGCGCATTGACCTTCAGCGGTGCCAAGACGTGCTCGGGCACGGCCGCCATCACCACGCCGGCGACGTTCGGCGGACTGACGCTCTCGACCGCGACCACCACCTTGAACGCGGACCTGACCATCACCGCGACGACGGCGGTGACCATCTCCGGTGGGCTGACCTTCGCGGCGGCGCAGGCGATCACCCTGTCCGGCGCGGCCGTCACCACGCTCAGCGGCGCGCTGAGCGGTGGCGCCAATACGCTGACCTTCCTGGGCACCGGCCCGATCACCTGGGGCGTGACCACCGGCGCCAGCGGCGGCCTGATCTGCAATGGTCCGACGGTGACGTCGTCGAGCGCGTCGACCTTCACTGGCGGCGTGACCGTGCAGTCGGGTGCTCTTGCGTTGGGCGCCAGCACCACCGGCACGGTGACCAACGGCCCGCTCGGCACCGGCACGCTGACGGTGACCGGCGGTACCATCCGCTCGATCAACACCACCGGCCGCACCCTGGCCAACGCGTTGGCGCTGAACGCCAGCGCGACCTTCGGCGATGCCACCAACAACGGCTTGGTGACCTTCAGCGGTACCAACACGCTGAGCGCCGATGTGACCCTGACCCAGGCGAGTTCGGTCACCTTGTCCGGTGGGCTGACCATCGCCGCCAATCGCATCCTCACCGTGGCCGGCGCCGGAACGCTGACGCTGGCCGGTGCGCTGGCCGCCGGCGCCAACACGCTGACCTTCGCCGGCAGCTCGGCGGTCACCTGGGGACTGACCACCGGCACCTGCGGCGGCCTGATCTGCAATGGGCCGACGGTGACGTCGTCAAGCGCGTCGACCTTCACCGGCGGCGTGACCGTGCAGACCGGTGTCCTCGCCCTGGGCGCGAGCACCACCGGTGCGGTGACCGACGGCCCGCTCGGCACCGGCACGCTGACCGTGACCGGCGGCACCATCCGCTCGATCAACACCACCGGCCGCACCCTGGCCAACGCCCTGGTGCTGAGCGCCAGCGCGACCTTCGGCGATGCCACCAACAACGGCCTGGTGACCTTCAGCGGTACCAACACGCTGAGCGCCGATGTGACCCTGACCCAGGCGAGTTCGGTCACCTTGTCCGGTGGGCTGACCATCGCCGCCAATCGCGTCCTCACCGTGGCCGGCGCCGGAACGACGACGCTGGCCGGTGCGCTGGCCGCTGGCGCCAACACGTTGACCTTCGCCGGCAGCTCGGCCGTCACCTGGGGGGTGACCACCGGCGTCAGCGGCGGCCTGATCTGCAACGGTCCGACGGTGACGTCGTCGAGCGCGTCGACCTTCAGTGGCGGCGTGACCGTGCAGACCGGTGTCCTCGCCCTGGGCGCAAGCACCGTTGGCACGGTGACCAGCGGCCCGCTCGGCACCGGCACGCTGACCGTGAACGGCGGCACCGTCCGCTCGACCAGCGGCACCGCCCGTGTCCTGGCCAACGCCCTGGCGCTGAACGCCAGCACGACCTTCGGCGATGCCACCAACAACGGCCTGCTGACCTTCAGCGGTACCAACACGCTGAGCGCCGATGTGACCCTGACCCAGGCGAGTTCGGTCACCTTGTCCGGTGGGCTGACCATCGCCGCCAACCGCATCCTCACCGTGGCCGGCGCCGGAACGACGACGCTGGCCGGTGCGCTGGCCGCCGGCGCCAACACGTTGACCTTCGCCGGCAGCGCGGCGGTCACCTGGGGGGTGACCACCGGCACCTGCGGTGGCCTGATCTGCAATGGTCCGACGGTGACGTCGTCGAGCGCATCGTCCTTCAGTGGCGGCGTGACGGTGCAGTCCGGGATCCTCACCCTGGGCGCGGCGAGCACTGGCACGGTGACCAGCGGACCGCTGGGCACCGGTACGTTGACGGTGACCGGCGGCCAGGTGCGCACGGCCGGCATCGCGCGCACGCTGGCCAACACCTTGGCGCTGAGCGCCAGCGCCACCTTCAGCGATCCCACCAACTCCGGGATCCTGACCTTCAGCGGTACGACGACGTTCTCGGGCACGCCGGAGATCATCACGGTGGCGGGATCCCCTGGACTGACCCTCTCGGGCCCGGTCAACCTCGATGCCAACCTGACCCTCAGCAACGCGACGCCGCTGACGTTGTCCGGCGGGCTGACCTTTGCGGCCAACCGCAGCATCACCGTTTCGGGAGCAGGGGCGACGACGCTCAGTGGCGCCCTGTCCGGCGGCGCCAGCACGCTGACCTACGCCGGCAGCGCGGCGGCAACCTGGGGCGTGACCACCGGCACCTGCGGCGGAGTGATCTGCAACGGCCCGACGGTGACGTCGTCGAGCGCATCGACCTTCAGTGGCGGCGTCACGCTCTCGTCCGGCATCCTGCGGGTGGGCGTCAGCACCACCGGCGCGGTGACCAACGGCCCCTGCGGCACTGGCACGCTGCGCCTGTCCGGCGGCACCATTGGCGGCGCCGACGCCACCGCACGTACGCTGGCCAACACGCTGCTGCTCGATGGCGCCGTCACCGTCGGCGACGCCACCTTCACCGCCGTGCTGACGTTCAGCGGCGCCGCCAGCCTGAACCAGGCCTCGACGCTGACCGCGGTCCGCGACTTCGTGATCAGCGGCGCCATCGCCAACGCCGGCGGACTGCTGACCGTGACCGGCGCCGCGAACAGCACGCTCAGCGGCATCGTCTCGGGCGGCGGCGGGCTGACCAAGGCCGGCGGCGGCACGCTCACCCTGAGCGCGGTCAACACCTACGTCGGCGCGACCACGGTGACCGGCGGGACGCTGGTCGTCGACCAGAGCCTGTCCACCGCCAGCGCGGTCAGCGTGACGGCAGGCGCGACCCTGGCCGGCATCGGCAGCGTGGGCGCGGTGACGGTGACCGCGGGCACGATCAGTCCGGGTGTTTCCGGCATCGGACGGCTGAGCGTGGGTTCCGTCTCGTTCGACAGTGCGGCGGCGACCCTCGCCATGACCTTGGCCGGCGACGTGCCCGGCGCCGGTTTCGATCAAGTGGTGGTCGCTGCCGGGGGCACGCTGGTGCTGGGCAACTGCACGTTGAGCGCGGCCTTGGCCTTCACGCCCAGCACCGGCCAGGTGCTCACCATCATCGACAACCAGACCGCCGCCGCCGTCAGCGGGACGTTCAATGGTTTGGCGCAGGGCGCCACCGCGACCATCGGCGGACGCGACTTCACCGTCTCCTACGTTGGTGGCGACGGCAATGACGTCACCCTGACCGTGGGCGCCCCGGCGGTGGCTAACACCACCTTCACCTGGAACGGTGGCGGCGCCGACAACAACCTGTCGACGGCCGCGAACTGGGTCGGTGGCGTCGCACCCAGCGGCCTGGCCAGCGACGATCTGGTGTTCACCGGACCCGTCCGCACCAGCCCGAACAACGACCTCGCCCAGGTCGGCGCGCTGACGTTCAGCGCCGGCGGCTTCACCCTGGCCGGCGCCGCGTTGACCGTGAACGGCGACCTCAGCGGCAACGTCGGCACCAGCACGGTGAACTGCGCCCTCACCCTGGGCAACGGCCTGGCCTTCGCCGCGGCGACGAATGCGACCCTGGTGATCGGCGGCACGGTGGCCAACGGCGGCAAGGTGCTCGCCGTCGCCGGAGCGGGGACGGTGACCATCACCGGCGTGGTGTCCGGCACCGGCGGGATGACCAAGTCCCAGACCGGCGTGCTCAACCTGCAAGGCGCCAACACCTTCAGCGGAGGCGCCGCCCTGGCCGCCGGGTTGCTGTCCTTCAACGTCAGCACCACCGGTGCGGTCACCAACGGCCCGGTGGGCACCGGTACCTTGACCGTCTTCGGCGGCGAGCTCACCACCAACGCCACCCGCACCATCGCCAACGCCGTCGCCGTGCGTGGCGATTTCTCCGTGGTCGGCATCAATCTCCTGACCCTGAGCGGCGCCTGCACCGTGGTGGAGTCGCACACCATCACCTTCACCGCCGGCACCACCACCTTCTCGGGCGCCCTCAGCCTCAACGCCAATCTCAGCGTCGGCGGCATCAGCAATGTGGTCTTCAGCGGAACCTGCCTGCTCGCGGCCAACCGCACGCTGACCGTCACCGACGCCATCACCGCCACCTGGCCGGGCATCGTCTCCGGCGCCTTCGCGCTGACCAAGGCAGGCAGCGGCATCCTGCTGGCGTCGGGCGCCAGCACCTACAGCGGCGGTCTGACGCTGGCGTCGGGCACCCTGTCGCTCGGAGTCAGCTCGACCGGCGCGGTGACCAACGGACCGGTGGGCACCGGCACGTTGTCCCTGGGCGTCGGCACCACCATCCGCGCCAGCGGCGGCGCGCGCACCATCGCCAATGCGGTCGCGGTGGCCGGAGACTTCGTCAATGACAGCAACCAGGACCTGACGTTGAGCGGCGCGGTCGCACTCACCGCCAATGCCACCGTGGCAGTGAGCAACAGCAGCACCAACGGCCTGACCCTGTCCGGCGTCGTCGGTGGCGTCTTCTCGCTGACCTTCGGCGGCACCAAGCTGAAGCTGGCGGGCGCCAGCACGTTCAGCGGCGGACTCACCCTGGCCAGCGGCACGCTGAGCCTCGATGCCAGTTCGACCGGCGGCCCGCCGCCGACCAGCGGCCCGCTCGGCACCGGCACCTTCACCCTCCTCGGCGGCACCGTGCAGGCGGTGACCTCGGCGCGCACACTCGGCAATGCGCTCAGCCTGATCGGCGACTTCACCGTTGGCGGCACCATCGCCTTGACCTTGAGCGGTGCCGGCGAACTGCCGGTGCCGGTGCAGATCACCGCTGCCAACACCACCAGCGACACCACCCTGTCCGGCGCGCTGTCCGGCGCCGGGGCGCTGATCAAGGCCGGCGCCGGCACGCTGGTGCTCTCCGGCGCCAACGCCTGGACCGGGTTCACCACGGTGATCGCCGGCACCCTGCGCAGCGCTGCGTCCGACGTGCTGCCGGCGACGCTGGTGACGGTGGCCGGCGGCATCCTTGATCTCGCCGGCAACAACGACGCCATCGGCGCCTTGACCATGACCGCCGGTACGGTGCAGACCGGCGTCGGCACGCTCACCCTGGGCGGCACGCTGAGTTACACCGGCACCACCACCGCCGCCACCATCACCGGCAACCTGGCTCTGGGCGGCAATCGCACGGTGAGCGTCGCCGATGGCGCCGCCGCCAGCGATCTCGACGTCCAGGCCGTGGTCTCCGGCGCCGCCAGCCTGACCAAGACCGGCGCCGGCACCCTGGTGCTGTCCGCCACCAACACCTGGACCGGCGTCACCACGATCAGCGCCGGCACCGTGCAACTCAGCGGCGCCATCGACGTCGCCAGCGCGGTGACCGTCGCCGCCGCCGCGACGCTGACCGGCACCGGGACCGCCGCCGGAACGGTGGCGATCGACGGTCGGGCGCAGCCCGGTGTCGGCGCCGCCGGCACGCTGGCGACCGGGGCGCTCACCCTGTCGTCGACGGCGGTGCTGGAGTTCGAACTCGGCGATCTCGCCGTACCCGCGACCAGCGATCGCATCGCCTCCACCGGCGCCGTGGTGGTGGCCGGCAATTGCGACGTCGCCGCCCTCGGCGAGTTCGGTGTCGGCACCTATCCCCTGATCACCTGCGTCGGCACGCCGACCGGTACGCTGATTGTGCGCACCATGCCCAGCGGTTTCTTTGGCAGCATCAGCCTGGTCGCTGGCCGGGTCGATCTGGTGGTGACCACGGTCGCTGCCGGCGGCGATTTCGTGTGGACCGGCGGAGGCGGCGATGACAACTTCTCGATTGCGGCCAACTGGGCCGATGGCGTCGCACCGACCGGCAGCGGGGGCGAGAACCTGATCTTCCGCGGCAGCAAGCGGCTGACCCCGGTCAACGACCTGGTCGGCGCCAGCATCGCCAACGTGACCTTCCAGGCCGGCGGTTTCAGCGTCGGCGGCAACGCCGTCACGGTGACCGGAACGCTGATCAACAGCACCGGTTCCAACACCATCGCGGCGCCGCTGGTGACCACGACGTCGCGCACGATCAGCGCCGCCGCGACCACCACGCTGACCATGAGCGGAGTGATCTCGGGAGCCGGCGGCGCTCTGCTGCTGAACGGCGCCGGCACCGTGGTGCTCGCGGGCGTCAGCACCTTCGACGGCGGCGTGACCCTGGCGGCCGGCACCTTGTCGCTGGGCAGCGATTCGAGCGGCGCGGTCAGCGATGGCCCGGTCGGCACCGGCACGTTGACCATCACCGGTGGCACGCTGCAAGCGACGGCGACGCGCACCATCGCCAACGCCGCCGCGTTCACCGGCGACTTCGCCATCGCCGGCAGCAGCGCGCTGACCCTGTCCGGCGCCATCACCATGGCGGCGGCGCGGACGCTGACCCTGAGCAACAGTGCGGCGACCACCATGGCCGGCACTTTCGCCCCTGGCGGCGACCTGACGCTGGCCGGCGCCGGCACCGGAACCACGACCTTCAGCGGTCCGCTCACCATCGCCGCCGCGCGCACCATCACCAACAACGCCACCGCCGGCAGCCAGGTGTTCGGGGGGACGCTGGCGTTCGACGCCGATCTCACCGTCGCCGGCACCCGGGCGCTGACCATCGGCGCCGGTGCCATCACCCTGAGCGGCAACCGCACCCTCACGGTGAGCGGCCCGACGCTGACCGTCACCGGCGCCATCGATGGCGCCTTCGCGCTGACCAAGGCGGGCAGTTCGCAGGTCAGCCTGAACGTCGCCAGCACGTTTTCCGGCGGCCTCGTCCTCAACGCCGGAACGCTGGCCTTCGGCGACGATGCCGCTGCCGGCAGCGGCACCCTGACCATCAATGCCGGCCTCATCCGTGCCAACACCGTGGCGCGCACGCTGGCCAATGCGCTGACCATCGCCGGCAGCGTCACCTGCGATGGCACCATCGATCTCATCCTTGCCGGCGCGGCGACGCTGACCGCCAGCCCGGTGATCACGGTGACCAACACCAGCGCCAACGGCCTGCGCTTCAGCGGCGCCATCGGCGGCGCCTTCGCGGTGACCAAGGCCGGCACCGGGGTGCTGAAGTACGCGGGGGTGAACACCTACACCGGCACCACCACCGTCAGCGCCGGCACCCTGCGGCTGCTCGGCGATAGCGGCGCCATCGCCGGCGATCTGCTGATCGGCGCCGACACCACCTTCGACATCGACAACACCAACGTCGCCGCCAATCCCGACCGCATCCCGAATGCCGCGACGGTGACCATGAACGGCGGCACCTGGACGCTGACCGCGCCGACGAACATCGACCGCACCGAGAACATCGGCACCCTGCGCATCGCCGCCGACGCCAACCAACTGACGCTGACTGCGGCCGGTACCGGCAATGCCCAGATCACCGCCGGCGCGTACAGCATCGGCGGCGGCTTGAATCTCACCCGCACCAACGCCACCGGCACCGCCAACCTGTTCATCGCCGCCGGCTTCGCCAACGGCGCGCCGGTCCCGGCCACCACGGTCGGCACGCTGGCGGCGGCCTACAGCACCGCGCTCGGCGTGATCGCCGGCGATCCGTCGTCAGCCACCACCCGTACCACCGCCCAGTCCGGCAATTGGGATGTCGGCAGCACCTGGGTCGGCGGCGTGGCGCCGGTCGCATCCGACGAGGCCATCGTCGCCAGCGACCACCTGATCGACCTCAATGGCGCCGATCGCGTCATCAATTCCCTGACCTTTTCTGGCGGTGGGTCCGTGGTCGGCGCCAACGTCCTGACCATCACCAGCGGTGGTCTGGCGGTGAGCGGCAGCGGTTCGCCGGTGGTGGATTGCCGCCTCGCCGTCGGCGCGGCGCCGCTGGCGATCGGCCAGGGGTCGAGCGGGACGCTGACCATCAACGGCGTCGTCGCCGGCAGCGCCGGCCTGGTCAAGAACGGCAGCGGACGCGCCACCCTGACCGCGGCCAACACCTTCACCGGCGCGACGGCGGTGCAGCTCGGCACCTTGGACCTGAGCGGCGCCAACGCCTATGCCGGCGGCACCAGCGTGTCGAGCGGCGCCACCCTCGCGGTCGGCGACGATCAGGCGATCGGCAGCGGGACGCTGACCATGCGCGGTGGCAGCCTCACGGTCGCGAACGCGGCGCGCACCCTGACCAATGCCTGGGCGGCGACGGCCGCGTTCAGCACCGACGGCGCCTTCGCCCTGACCATGTCCGGGACCGGGACGATGACCGGGTTGCGCATCATCACCGTCAACAACCCGCAGGTCACCCTGTCCGGCGACATCGGCGAGAGCGAAGCCCTGAGCGGCTTGTCCAAGCGCGGACTCGGCAGGCTGATCCTCAGCGGGCAGAACACCTGGACGGTAGGGATCATCGATTGGGACAATGTGGTCGGCATCGGCAGCGACACCGTCCTCGATGGCAGCGGCAACATCGTCTCGGGACCCCTCGGCCGTTCGATCGTCCGCTTCAAGGGTGCGAACAATCCTGGACAGACGATGGAGGCGATCGGTGGTCCGCGCACCCTGTTCAACTTCCTGTTCACCGACGGCACCACCTTCTTCCAGGGCGTCCACAAGATCACCATCTCGGAGACGGCGCCGGTCGTCGCCATCCACGGCCATACCCAGATCGCCAACAACGGCGGGCAATCGACCTTCGATGTCCGCGATGCCGCCACCGTCGTCGAGTTCACCGCCCTCGCCCAGCGTTTCACCACCGACAACCTCACCAAGCGCGGCCCCGGTACGATGATCGTGCGCACGTCCGACCACGCCGGCACCACCACCGTCAGCGGCGGCACGCTGCTGCTGGTCAGCGACAGCACCTTCACCGCCACCAGCACGGTCACCGTGGCCGAGGGCGCCACCCTGGCCATCGATGCCAGCGGCAGCGCCAACCCCGACCGTCTGCCCGACACCTGCGCGGTGGTTCTGGCCGGGGGCACGTTGTCGCTGAGCGCGCCGGCCGGCATCGATCGCACCGAGACGGTGGGTTCGATCACCGTCACCGCCGCCGGCAGCCAGATCATCCTCACCCCGTCGGGCAGCGGTGACGCGCAGCTCATCGCCGGCAACGCCACCGGCCTGGCGCGCAGTGGCGGCGACCTGCGCCTGACCCGTGGCAGCAGCGGCGGTGCCGGCACCGCCAACCTGTTCAGTCCGGCCAACGGCTTCGGCGATGGCCAGTCCATCCCGTGGGCATCGGTGAACGGCTCGGCGCGGGCGCAGTACTCCGCCGCCGACGGCCTGATCGCCGCCAACGGCACGCTGTTCACCACCATCGCCAACGGCAATTGGAACGACAACGCCACCTGGGATCTGGGCAGCGTGCCCGGCGCCAGCGACGAGGTGTCGATCGGCCACAACGTCTCGCTGGCCGGCGCCGACCGCTTCGCGCGCCGGGTGGCCATCACCGCCGGCATCACCATCAGCGCCAGCGCCAGCGAGTTCCTGCGCATCCTCTCTGGCGCGCTCGGCGTCAGCGGATCGGGCTCGCCGACGGTCAGCGCCGATCTCGACCTGGTCACCGCCGGCAGCATCGTCCATGCCGGCAGCGGCACGCTGACGCTGAGCGGACCGCTGCATGGATCGTCCGGGCTGGTCAAGGCAGGCAGCGGCACCGCCGTGCTCAGCGCCGTCAACCGCTTCGCCGGCACCCTCACGGTCAGCGCCGGCCGGCTGGAGATCAGCGGCAGCAGCACGCACACCGGCGCCACCACCGTGCACGGGGCCGGCACCCTGGCGGTCAGCGGTGGCACCGCCATCCCCGACGGCAGCACGATCACGCTCGATACTGGGGCGCGCATCGAGGTCGCGGGCGGCACCGAGACGCTCAATCTGGTGGGCTGGAGCGACCAGGCCGGCAGCACCATCAGCATCGCCAGCGGCGGCCGGCTCCGCCTGGCTGGCGCCGCCTCCACCACCATCAACGGCCGCCTGACCGGCGCCGGCGATGTGGTGGTGGGCGCGGTCGTTGCCGCCAACAAGCCGAGCCTGGGCAACCCCGCGAATGACCTCTCCGGTACCATCGAGGTCGAGTCCGGCGTGCTGCGCTACACCCAGGGCGCCATGCCCAATGCGGCCACTGTGCGCGTGAGTGCACGCACCGTGCCCGGCAACAACGCCCACGGCATCGTCGACGTCAACAACAAGGCCGAGACCATCGGCGCGCTGATCGGTGACGGCTTCGTCGGCAACAACGGCGCCACCGTGGTCGAACTGGCTGTCGGCGGCGACAACCGCGATGGGACGTTCGCGCCAAGCGCGGCGTCGCCGACCGGCGGTGTCATCGGCAACAATGTGGCGGTCTCCGTCAACGGCCCATTCCTGGCCGTGGCCAAGGTCGGCAGCGGTGCGCAGACGCTCTCCGGGCTCAGCATCTACACCGGCAGCACCACGGTGAAGGCCGGCACCCTGATCGCCGGCTCGGCGGTGGCCGCCGGGGTCGCCGGACCGTTCGGCGCCAGCAATTCGGCGCTGCTGGTCGGCGACACCCTGGGCAGCGCGCCCGCCAGCCTGCTGATCGGCGGCGCCTTCGCGATCGGTCGCACCGTCACCGTCCAGAGCGGCAGCACCGGCACCGCCACCCTGGGCGTCAGCGGCGCGGCGGCGGCGACCTGGACGGGAGCGGTGACGCTGCGCCGCAATGTCGCGCTCAGCGCGCCGTCCGGCGGCACCGCCACCTTCGCGGCGGCGATCGGCGGCGCCTTCGCGGTGACCAAAGACGGTGCCGGTACGGTGGTGCTGAGCGCGGCCAACACCTGGAGCGCGGGGACCACGATCGCCGCCGGCACCCTGCGCCTGTCCGGCAACGCGGCGCTGGCCGACAGCGGTGCCGTCGTCCTCGCCAATGTCGCCGGCGCCACGCTCGACCTCGCCGGCAGCAGCGAGACCATCGGTTCGCTGGCCGGCGGCGGTGCGACCGGCGGCAACGTCACCCTGGGCGCCGGCACGCTGACCAGTGGCGGCAACGCCACCTCAACCACCTATGCCGGCAGCATCAGTGGCACCGGCGGCCTGACCAAGGCCGGCAGCGGCACGCTGACGCTGTCAGGCACCAACACCTGCACCGGCGCATCGACGGTCAGTGCCGGCACCCTGACCGTCGATGGAGCGCTGTCGTCCACGACGGTGACCGCGGCCAGTGGCGGCACCCTGGCCGGCACCGGGACGATGAACGCGGTGTCGGTGTCGGCGGGCGGCACGCTCAGTCCGGGTACTGCCGGCCCGACCATCGTCGATGTCAGCCAACTGTCCTTCACCAACGCGACGTCCGCGCTGGTGGTGCAGATCAACAGCGCCGTGGCGGGCACCGGCTTCGACCAGATCGCCATCAACGGGAACGGCTCGCTGACCCTGGCCAACGCCACGCTCAGCGGCAGCACCGGCTTTGTGCCGACGCCGGGAACCACGTTCACGATCATCGATCTGCAAGGCTCGGGTACGATCAGCGGAACGTTCAACGGCATCGCTGAAGGCGGGTCGGTGGCGCTCGGTGCCACCGCGTACACGGTCAGCTATGTCGGCGGCACCGGCAACGACGTGGTGCTGACCGCCGGGGCGTCGACCTTCATCTGGGACGGCGGAGGCGTCGACAACAACTGGACGACGGCAGCGAACTGGGTTGGCGATGTGGCGCCTGCCGCTGGGGCGACGCTGGTGTTCACCGGCAGTACGCGGCTGAGCAATATCAACGACTTCACCGCCGGTACCGCCTTCGTGTCGATCACCATCAACGCCAACGGATTCACCCTGTCCGGGAATGCGCTGACGCTCGCCAGCGGGCTCAGCGTCACCACCGGCAGCAGCACCGTGGCCTTGAATTCCACCCTGACCGCGGCGCAGACCTGGAGCGCCAGCAGCGGTGCCACGTTGACGGTGTCGGGAACGGTGACCAACGGCGGCTTCGCGCTGACCGGGACTGCGGGCGGCACGCTGACCATCAGCGGAGCGATCAGCGGCAGTGGTGGCCTGGTCGCGGATGGCGCCGGCGTGTTCACGCTGTCCGGCACCAACACGTTCACCGGCGCCGCGACGGTGAACGCCGGCACGCTGCGTCTCGCCGGTGGCACCGCCATCGCCGACTCCGTGGCGGTGACGCTGGCCAACGTGGCCGGGGTGATCCTCGATCTCAACGGCACCAGCGAGACGGTGGGCTCGCTGGCCGGCGGCGGCGGCACCGGCGGCAACGTCACCCTGGGCGCGGGCACGCTGACCAGTGGTGGCGACAACACGTCGACCACCTTCGCTGGCGTCGCCAGCGGGACCGGCGGCCTGACCAAGGCCGGCACCGGCGTGCTGACGCTGTCGGGCACCAATGCCTTCACCGGCGCCGCGACGGTGAACGCCGGCACGCTGCGTCTCGCCGGTGGCGCCGCCATCGCCGACACCGTGGCGGTGACGCTGGCCGACGTCGCAGGAGCGATCCTCGACCTCAACGGCACCAGCGAGACGGTGGGCTCGCTGGCCGGCGGCGGCGTCATCGGCGGCAACGTCACCCTGGGCGCCGGCACGCTGACCAGCGGTGGCGACAACACGTCCACCACCTTCGCCGGCCTCGCCAGCGGAACGGGCGGATTGACCAAGGCCGGCAGCGGCGTGCTGACGCTGTCCGGCACCAATGCCTTCACCGGTGCAACGACGATCAATGCCGGAACGCTCAGTCTGACCGGCAGTCTGGATCCCGGCAGCGCGGTGAGCGTCGCTGCCGTCGCCACCCTGACCGGCACCGGCAGTGCAGCCGGCACGTTGGCGCTGTCCGGCACGCTGGCGCCCGGCGTGGCCGGTGCCGGCACCCTCACCACTGGCGCGGTGACCATGCAGTCCAGCACGGTGCTCGCCTGGCAGCTCGGCGATCCCGCGGTCGCGGTCGCCAGCGACCACCTCGCGGCCGGCGACCTGGTCACGCTCGCCGGCAATCTCGATATCAGCACGCTCAGCGGCTTCGCCGCCGGCACCTACACGCTGATCACCTACACCGGCGCGACGCCGGCCAACACCTGCACGCTGCGCACCATGCCCAGCGGCTTCGCCGGCAGCTTCGACCTCAGCGAGGCCGGCAAGATCAAGCTGGTGGTCATCGCGCTGGTGGTGCGCATCGAATGGGATGCGACAGCGCGCAATTCCGATGGCAGCACGCCGGCCGCCGCCAGCGTGGCGACCTGGGATGCGGGGACGCTGGCGGTGGGTGGACCCGCGGTGGACACGGTGATCGGGGATCCGCTGCTGCGTCTGCGCAACACCGGTGATCTCGGCGTCGACCTGACCATCGCCGGTAGCGTCAGCGGCCTGACCTTGACCACCGGGGCGCCGGGGATCGATCAGGTCCGTCTCGGCTTCTCGACCACCGGCGCCGCGCCCTACGCCGCCATCCCGGCCGCCCCGGCCAGCGCCGCCCTCGCCGCCGGGGTGGCGATCGGTGCGGCGGTGACCGTCGATCTCGAGATCACGCCGCCTACGCTCCTCACCGTCGATCCCACCCCGGCCACGGCGACGGTGCAGATCACGGCGACGGCGCAGTAGGCGGCCGTCGCGGGCAGTGCTTGCCCGCCGTCCGACCGCTTCATCATCCCGCCTACGGAACGACTGGCGCTAACGAGCGGCCCACGCCGATCGACGCGGAGAACCGCGAGGAAGTTCCGGGGCATCCGCCGCGCGCCTGGGCAATCCACCAACCGCCGTCCGCTGCGACGGCCGCTCAGGAGTGCCCATGACCTCGTCATCCCGCCGCGAATCGTCGGTCACCGACCTGCGCAACCACACCACCCCGCGGACGCTCGCCGAGAGCGATCCCGAACTGGCCGCCATCGTGCGGGCGGAGGAGACCCGCCAGCAGGACACCATCGAACTGATCGCCTCCGAGAACATCGTCTCCACCGCCGTGCTCGCCGCGCAGGGTTCGGTGCTGACCAACAAGTATGCCGAGGGTTATCCCGGCAAGCGCTACTACGGCGGTTGCGAGGTGGTCGATCAGGCCGAGACGCTGGCGATCCAGCGCGCCCAGCAGTTGTTCAAGACCGACTATGCGGTGAACGTCCAGCCGCATTCCGGCTCGCAGGCCAACATGGCGGTCTACATGGCCGCCGGTCTGGCCAAGGGCGACAAGGTGCTGGGCATGTCGCTCGACCACGGCGGCCACCTGACCCACGGCCACAAGCTCAACTTCAGCGGGCTCGACTACACCATCGGCAGCTACGGCGTCACCCGCGACCGGCAGATCATCGACTACGACGAGGTGGCACGCATCGCCAAGGAGTTCGCTCCCAAGATGATCATCGCCGGCGCCAGCAACTACTCGCGCGTCCTCGACTTCGCCCGCTTCGCTGGCATCGCCAAGGACGTCGGCGCGCTGCTCTTCGTCGACATGGCGCATATCGCCGGCCTGGTCGCCGCCGGGCTGCATCCCTCGCCCTTCGGCCTGGCCGATTTCGTCACCACCACCACCCACAAGACGCTGCGCGGTCCGCGCGGCGGCATGATCTTCACCCGCGACGCCGATCGCGCCAAGAAGGTCAACTCGCGGGTCTTCCCCGGCATCCAGGGCGGGCCGCTGATGCATGTCATCGCCGCCAAGGCGGTGGCCTTCGGTGAGGCGCTGCGGCCCGAGTACGGCGAGTACATGCAGCGGGTGAAGGACAGCGCGGCGGCGATGGCTGCCGGGTTCATCGGTCGCGGCTGGCAGGTGGTCTCGGGCGGGACCGACAACCATCTGTTCTCGCTCAACACCATGAGCCACGGCGTCACCGGCAAGCAGGCCGAGGACCTCCTCCACGAGGTCGGCATCACCGTGAACAAGAACCTCATCCCCTTCGACTCCCAGCCCGCCCAGCACGGGTCGGGCATCCGCATCGGCACGCCCGCCGTGTGCAGCCGCGGCTTCGGCGTCGCCGAGGCCGAGGCGATCGCCGGCCTGATCGATCGCACGCTGAAGGGTCGCGAGGACGCCGCCGCCAAGGCGGTGGTGCGCGGCGAGGCGCTGGCGCTGTGTCGACGCTTTCCGATCTATGGCTGAGGGAGCGGCGGGACGCGGGTGAAGGTGCGTCGACGTGACGTCGACGCTGCACGGACGCGGCAAGGCGGCATTCAGCTCTCAGCACGGCCCCATCGGCACTTACGCGCACAGGGATGGATGAGACTGACTTGCCAGGAAGGGCGAATCCGGGGTAGACACAGGGCATCAGGCCGGTGCTCGGCCCGAGGAACGCATGCCCCAACCCCGTCGTCCGTTGCTCCGCTCCGCCGCTCCATCCCGCTGGGTGCGTGCCGGGATGGCCTGCCTGTGCCTGACCTCGCTGGCGGCGACCGACTTCACCTGGGATGGCGGCGCCGGTACCGGCGTGCTGTCCACCGCGGCCAACTGGGTCGGCGATGTCGCACCGACCAATCAGACCACCGACAACCTGATCTTCACCGGCACAGTGCAGACCAGCCTGACCAATAACCTGACCACGGTCGGAACGATCACGTTCAGCGCCGGCGGCTTCACCCTGGCCAGCGGCACGCTGAACGTGCGCGGCATCGCCGGCAACGTCGGCGCGACGACGATCAGCACGCCGCTCACCCTCGGCGCCGCGCAGTCGTTCAGCGCCGCGTCGGGCGCGACGCTGACGATCAGCGGCACGGTGGCCAATGGCGGCTTCGTCTTGACCGGTGCCGGCGCCGGCACGGTGACCATCAGCGGTGTCATCAGCGGTACCGGTGCGCTGGTCGCCAACGGTACCGGCATCGTCGACCTGTCAGCGGCCAACACCTACACCGGCACCACCACCGCGACCGCCGGTACCTTGCGCGCCAGCAACAGCGTGGTGGCGTCGACCAACGGCGCCTTCGGCAACGCCGCTGGCGCGGTGGTGATCAACGGCGGTGTCATCGAGGTGAACACCGCGACCTTCTCGCGCGATCTCTCGGCGCTGAACACCGGCGGACGTCTCGACGCCTTCGGTGCGGCGCGCACGGTGTCGTCGGCGATCACCATGGGCCTGGCGGCCAATCCCAGCGGGCTGACCGGGACCTACTTCGCGACCAGTCTGCGCAGCTTTCCCCAGGACGACTGGCGGTCGACCCAGA
>Ga0163144_10000506_pt1 | contig 90385 bp, 79 predicted proteins | sample OliLak19BULKMAT1_FD_123175 | JGI IMG/M metagenome (GOLD analysis project Ga0163144, IMG submission 123175) | Freshwater microbial mat bacterial communities from Lake Vanda, McMurdo Dry Valleys, Antarctica - Oligotrophic Lake LV.19.BULKMAT1 | ecosystem: Environmental > Aquatic > Freshwater >...
CCTGGACCCCCGCGTTCGCGGGGGCGACGTGGGGTGCGGTGCTTCCGCAACAACCGCTCCGTCGTTCCCTCTCCCGCTCCGTCGTTCGCACCTCCACCGCTCCGTCGTTCCCTCTCCTCTGGCTCCGTCGTTCGCGCCCCACCGCTCCGTCGTTCCCTCTCCCACCGCTCCGTCATTCCCGCGCACGCGGGAACCCAACCCCGTCTCCTCCACCACCAACCCACGCTGCCGATTTCAACCCCTGGACCCCCGCGTTCGCGGGGGCGACGTGGGGTGCGGTGCTTCCGCAACAACCGCTCCGTCGTTCCCTCTCCCGCTCCGTCGTTCGCACCTCCACCGCTTCGTCGTTCCCTCTCCCACCGCTCCGTCATTCTCGCGCACGCGGGAACCCAACCCCGCCTCCTCCACCACCAACCCACGCTGCCGATTCCAACCACTGGACCCACGCTTCGGCGCCGACGAGGACACACCCTGAGTCTGAGGGTTGAGTCGCACTCGATCTCGCCGTAGAGAGGCCGGATGGACATCAACGGATCTTCCGCAATCGTTACAGGTGGCGCCTCCGGGCTGGGCGCGGCGACTTGCCGCGCGCTCGCCAAACGCGGCGCCAAAGTCGTCGTCCTCGACATGAACGAGGACAAGGGAAAGGCAACCGCCGCCGAAGTCGGCGGCGTCTTCTGCAAAGCCGACGTCACCGACGCCGAGCAGGTGATCGCCGCAGTCGAAGCGGCGAAGGGCCTCGGTCCGCTGCGCTCGCTGGTCGCCTGCGCCGGCCTCGGCTGGGCGAGCCGCACGGTCGGCCGCGGCGGCTACGACACCGCCCACGACCTCGGCATCTTCAGCAAGGTCATCCAGATCAACCTGATCGGCACCTTCAACTGCATCCGCCTGGCAGCCACGGCGATGAAGGACACCGAACCGCTTGCCGATGGCGAGCGCGGCGCGATTCTCACCACCGCGTCGGTGGCGGCGTTCGACGGCCAGATCGGCCAGGCGTCGTATTCGGCTTCGAAGGGTGGCGTCGTCGGCATGACCCTGCCGATCGCGCGCGACTTGGCGGCCGTCGGCATCCGCGTCAATTGCATCGCCCCGGGCCTGATCGACACGCCGATCTACGGCGAAGGCGAAGGCGCGGAAGATTTCAAGGACCGGCTCAAGCGCGACGTGTTGTTCCCGAAGCGCCTCGGCGTTGCCGAGGAATTCGCCAGCCTCGCCCTCGAACTGCTGACCAACAGCTACATGAACGGCGAAGTCGTCCGCATCGACGGCGGCGCCCGCCTGCAACCGAAGTGAACGGAAGGGTCGGACGGGTCGGACTCACCCGACTCGTCCGATCCCTCCGACTGGTCTGAAACTGGATTTCCCGCCCGACGCCGCAGCTCAGCTTAGCGGCACGAGAATGATGTTGCCGGTGCCGAAGAGCCGGCCGCCCGTGGCGCCGATTGCGTCCGACTTGAAGATCGCATGCAGGTCGATGCCTTTGTTGCCGCCGTTGACCTTGACGTACTCGAGCACGATCGTCGCGAAGCCCACGATTTCCTTGCTCTGATTGTATTGACCGCCGCACGGGACGATCGGGATGATATGCTCGACGATCCCGTGGTCGATCGCGCATTCGACGTCGCGCAGCAGCGGGGTCGTCTGCCCGTTTTGGACATTGATGATATCGCCGATCCAGACTTCCTGGACCTTCGTACCGCCACATTCTGCCGGCATATATTCACTGATCTTGCTGTTGCTTGCGACGTCGAAGAATGCGGTCCATCCGGAGTTGTCAGTATTCGCTGGAGCCTGGGTGAGGCGCGGCATGCACTGATTGTTCTGGCAGTCGTCCTCGAAATGGCATTCCCCGACGACGATGGGAAGCGTCGGCCGCGCGCCGCGCAAGCCGGTCAATGCCGCATAGGCAACCTTCTCCACCGTCTGGTTGCCCTTTTGGATCAGTGCTCCGAACGGGTTCGTAATCGCAGTCGTGACACGCGCCCTGACGGCGTTGTCGCGAAACCCGCCGGTGATGAACGTGCCGTTCTCGAAACTGTACGTACCGACCGTCAATTCCGACAACATCGACACGGGCGAGCGCATGTCGACCTCGTTGCCCGAGAGCACGAAAAGCGCATCGAGATGGGGATCCTGATCCTTGAAAACAGCGAACGCACCCGCAATCGCGGCGACATCCGCGGCGCTCTGTGCTTCGCTCGCCGCCAGCGTCATACGACCGAAGCCGACCCCCACGGCGGTGGCGGCAAGGAGTCCAGTCATCACGAGCATGAGCAATGGAAACACGACGCCGTCTTGGTAACGGTACGCGTTGCTGCGCAAGCCCCGCCGCAATCTCATGCCGACGTTTTCGATGACCATTTGCCTCTTTCGGCGCTTCGTCCGCTGGCGAGGCCGAAACGCCAATGCGTTGCCCGTTGCCCAACGGATTCCCGGGGAAAGCGTTCAATTGACGGGAACGAGTGCGATATTGCCGGTGCCGAACATGCTGCCACCGAGCGCGCCAACGGCGTTGGACTTGAAGATCGCCTGCAGTTCGATTCCCTTGTCGCCACCCTGCGTCGTCACCTCGTCGAGGCGGATCGTGGCGAATCCGACGACTTCCTTCGTCTGGTTGAACTGGCCACCGCACGGCACGATCGGAATGATGTGCTCGAGCATGCCGTGGTCGATGAGACAATCGAACGCTCTGAGCAGTGGCGTCGTCTGACCATTGCTGACGTTGATGTGGTCCCCCACCCAGATGTTTTCGATGTTGCCGCCGCCACAGGGAAGGGGAACGTAGGATTCCACCGTCTGCTGGTTCGAGTTGAGAAAGAACGCCGTCCAGCCCGAGTTGTCGTCCGGGGACGGAACCTGGGTGAGGCGCGGCATACAGCTCTGGCTGAAGCAATTGTCTTCGAAATTGCACTCGCCGATCACGATCGGCAGCGTCGGCCGACCACCGCTCAGCCCGGAAAGCGCGGCGTAGGCGATCTTCGAAACCGGCTGGTTACCCTTCTGAATCAGAGCGCCGAACGGGTTGGTGACGTTCGTCGAAATTCGCGCTCGAACCGCGTTGAGCAAGGCGCCGCCGGCATTGAAGGAACGTGTGTCGTAGTCGTAGGTGCCGACGGTCAGGTCGGCGAGCATTGAGATCGCTGATTCATTGCCGACCCTATTGCCGTTGAGCGCGACGAGTGCGTCGAGCGTCGGGCTGGTGTTCTTGAACACAGCGAACGCTCCCGTGATGGCGGCGACGTCGGCAGCAGATTGCGCCTCGGACGCCGCGAACGTCATGCGGCCGAAGCCGACGCCGACCGCGGTCAAGGCCAAAAGCCCGCTGAGAAACGCCGCGAGCAACGGCAAAATGACGCCGCGCTGGTTGTCGATCATCCGGGAGGACATCGCTGATCCTTTCACCGTGCCTGATCGCGGTAGGTCACGGTGCGCGATAAGTTGAAGGACGTGCCAACCAAATTGAACATGTAGGGAATGTTCCCCGTGACGGTAACGCGTGCCCTGGGCAGCAACAAAGTCGGTTGGGAGACCTGCACCGTCACCGCGTTCGCTACCGCCTGGCCGACCGTGTTCGCGATCTCCTCACGGACGCTGGCCTCGATATTGGCGGAGTTGATGATGATGCCGCTGGTATCGCGGTTGTTGGCCGGCTCCATCGCCGCCGCGCGAGCGCCGACGCGGGCCGCGTTGATCACCGCGTTGGCAATCATGTAGCCGCGGCCGAACTCGAGAATACCCAGCATGAACAGAACCACGAGCGACAACCCAATCGCCGTTTCGGCGATCGCCTGGCCCCGTTGATTGGTGCCGCGCTTCAATCCCAAGCATCCCGAAATTTTCGATCGATTCATCTTTTGCTCCTGCATCTGACTCTCCGCACCGAGTGCGATGCACCGACCATGCCAGTTCGGGCTTGCCGACGATGTCGAGTATCATTGCGAACCTCCGCATCGACGCGCGTCACCCATTCGACGCTGCGCCAATGCGGCGACGTCGCCGGGCGGTCAGGCTCAGAACTGGAAATAGATGAACGGCACGTCGCGGCCGCCGTACAGCAGCAACCCGACACAGATGAGCGCATAGATAGGTGCTTGCAGCCACCAAGGAAGGCGTAGGAAAACCGCGTGGTCGCCGGTCCGATCCTGGGGCAGATCGATCGCCACGATCGCCGCGCCGACGACGAACGGCAAGACGCCGACGGACATAAAGTCCGTTGCCGCGGCGAGCCCCGTGAAATACGCGAAGGCGACCCCGAAGTCCGGCGCACGGAAGAAGATCCAGCCGATCGTCGCGAGGTGGAACGTCACCACCGTTGCGACCACCGCTCCCAACCCGGCGTGCCACGTCGACCGCGGACGGACCACGCCGCCCTTGCCGATGCCGAGCAGACGCTCGAGCGCCAGCAGCGCCCCGTGCCACGCGCCCCAGGCGACGAACGTCCACGCTGCCCCATGCCAGAGGCCGCCGATCAGCATCGTCAGCATCAGGTTGCGGTAGGTCTTCGCCGCGCCGAGGCGGTTGCCGCCGAGGGGAATGTAGAGGTAGTCGCGCAACCAACTCGACAGCGAGATGTGCCAGCGGCGCCAGAACTCGGTGATCGACCGCGACAGGTACGGCTGCTCGAAGTTGATCATCAGCCGCACGCCGAAGAATTCGCTCACACCGCGCGCGATGTCGGAGTACGCCGAGAAATCGCAGTAGATTTGGAAGGCGAAGAAGTAGGCGCCGCGCAGCAGCATGCCGCTGCTCTGCGACTCCGGGTCGGCGAAGATCCGATCGACCTCCGGCGCGAGCATGTCGGCGATCAGCACCTTCTTGGCCAAACCGATCAGGATCAGACAGAGCCCGAAGTTCACCCGATCGGCCGTTACCCGGCTCGGCGCCGCGAGTTGCGGCATCAGGTCGCCCACCCGCGAGATCGGGCCGGCGACGAGTTGCGGGAAATACGACACGTAGAGCGCGTAGAGCACGAAGGTCTGCGCCGGCACGGTGTCGCGGCGATAGACGTCGATGACGTACGACATCGACTGGAACGTGTAGAAGGAAATGCCGACCGGCAGGATGATCTGCAGCGCCGGCAGCGACGCGTGCAACCCGGCGGCTTCGAGCAGGGCCGCTGCCGAGTCGATGAAGAAATTGAAGTACTTGAAGAAACCGAGGACGCCGAGATTGACGCAGACGCTCACCAGCAGCGCGCGGCGGCGTTCGTCCGGGTCGTCGCTGCGGTGGATCCGGTGCGCGATCCAGTAGTCGACAGCGGTAGTGAACAGGATCAGCGCGAGGAAGCGCCAATCCCACGAGCCGTAGAAGAAGTAACTCGCGAGCAGCAGCCAGCGCTGCCGCTGCGTGCCCGGCAGCAGACGCACCCCGAGCAACACGATCGGCACGAAGAAGAAAAAGCTGATCGAGTTGAACAGCATCGATCAGGGCGCCTCCGCGCTGTCCTGCCACGGCAGCCGGCCGAGCGCCTCGCGCACGACGTCAACGTAGACCGGACCGAGCTTGATCGCACCGACGAAGCTCGGATGGTGCAAGTCGTTGAAGTCCTCGGCCGGTAGCACCTCGCTCAGATCGACGAAGCGCGTGCCCGGGTAACGCTCGGCAAGGTCGCGAAAGTAGCGCCGGTACGCGCGGTAGTACTCGCTATCGCCGTAGTCGGCGAGCAGCAGCGGGCTTTCGGGCGTATTCACCAACACGACCCGCGTGCCGCGTTCGGCGAAGTGCGCGGTCAACCGCTCGATCGCCCCGAACTCCGCGTCGGCGGCGAACGTCTGCTCGCTGACCGCGCGCTTGGCGTCGCTGTAGACGCGGAAGCGCTCGCCGAACCGCGTCTCCGCGGCGAGCGTCTCGTCCCAACGGCGCACGAACTCCTCGCCGCTCGCGCCGCGCATGCGCAGCAGCGTGTCGATGTCTGCCGGCTCGCGGGGACGATAGCGGAACGGTGCGCGCCCGCCCTCCCCCGCTGCCGCCGCGACCTCCAAGTCCAACTGCACCCCGAGCAGGCGCAGGTCATCGGCGCCGGTGACGCGTGGGCTCCAGGTGCTGTCGAGGGTGACATGGATCATCGCCTCGCCTTGCTCGGGCAGCGGCAGTTCGATCGTCTGCCAGCCGGCAGCAGCTTCGATGCGCTCGGCGAGCACGACACCGGACGATTCGAAGCGCATGCGGACGACACCGCGTTGCAGCAGCCACTCCGGGTCGATGTAGTAGCGCAGCGCGAACCTCGTCGCGTCGCCGGTCGGCAGGCCGAAGCGCCGCTCGGTAAAGCCATCGGCGTAGACACCGTAGGCCGCGCGGGCGGGCCGGGTGCGCGCCCAACGCTGCAAGGCGCGGACGTGATCCTGGAGGCACGAGCGCAGCGGCCGGCGAAAGCGGTAGAGGTCGCTCGCGGCCGCAACGAGCAAGTCGAGTTCGCTCGAGGTGGAAAGCCGGCTGCGGTGCTCGCGCAGCAGGGGCAGCGGCGGCAGGATGTAGCGCAGGGTCGGATTCACGTCGCGTTCGCTGCCCGAGAACAGGAAGTCGACGAGATTGAACAGGACGACGGCGACTCCCGGAGCGGGGAGATCGGCGTGTTCGAAGTAGAGTGCGTAGTCGGTCGGGTGCGCTGCCGGCAGCAGCAGGCGGTGCACATCGACGGGAGCGTCGGGTGCGGCGGCGCGTAGCAGGCTGGCGACCTGGCGCGGATCGAAGCTCCCGGCCACCGAGCTGCCGAAGGCCGTGACGCGGACGGTACCTGCGGGCGCCGGTTCGCGCAGCGGCCGTGCGTCGACCAGGAACTGGTAGCCGAAGTCGGCGTTGGTGCCGGTCACCTTGGGGATCCGCCAGAACCAGGCGTCGAAGCTCACGTCGAGAGCGAGCAGGATGGCGATAACCGGCAGCCACACCTTCCACACCGAGGCGTAGGGTCGGCCCGAAAGCAGGCGGCGAACCATGCGCGAGGCGGATCAGCGACGACCGTCGCCGCAAAGCAGCGCCGCTGGCGGCAGGGGCGAGACAGACGAACGAGACCGATGTGCCATCGGCCCTACTTAGCGCCGCGAGCCCCGGGGAGACAAGCGGCGCGCGTGCCCGCGGCGCACGTGCCCGCCCGCCGCCGTTCCTGCGTCTTCTCCGTCGTTCCCGCGCACGCGGGAACCCAATCATGCTGCATCCGCAGCCAACAAACATCGTGCGCGCGAGATCGCCTCGTACCGCACCCCGACTACGGACTGACGGGCTCGTCAGTAGGCGCCCTCGGCCGCGCTCGGGATGCAGGGCACCGTTTGATCGGTGCCCGGCATTCGCCGCGCGGCTACTTGTTGATGAGGAAGGAAATCTTCACGTTGGCGCGGAAGTTCACGACCTTGTCGCCTTCGACTTCGGCGCTCAGGTTGTCCACCCATACGGTGGTAATTCCCTTGACGGTGCGGCTCGCTTCCTTGACGGCGTTTTTCACGGCGTCATCGAAGCCCTTTTCCGATTGCGCAATGACTTCGATCACCTTGACGACACTCATGGCTTCCTCCTCTGTTTGGACCTGGCGACAAACTCGCCTGGACTCGCGCCCATCGAGAGCCTCGCCATAACCGTACTCCGATGACGGGGGAGCGCCATACCCCGATTTTCCGTCTGCAGGATCCTCGCCGGTTGAGCAACCCGCCGCCACCTAGTCGGGCACGAGACGCCCGTCCTGCGGAAGTTCTTCAGGCTTGCTTCGAGATTCGCGGCGCTGCTGCACGGGAGAGCGGGGCATCTCCGCGAACAGCACGACACCTCCTTCGCCATGACTCCGTGCGTCGATGTCGAGCGCGAAGACGATTGCGACGCCGATCACCTCGCCGGGAACGCGGCGGTGACGCCAGGCTAGAGCCTGGCGCTCCCGGGGAGTTGCTCGAAAGCGCGCCTACGAGACGAAGGTCGCGACCTCGTTGTTGAGGCGCGCGACCATCGCGCTGGCGTTGCGCAGGAGGTTGGTGAGGATCGTCGCCTTGATGCGCGGATGGGTGTCGCCCAACTCGTCCAAGTCGGCGGCCGACAGCGCCAGGCACTCGACGTTCGTATCGGCCCGAACGTCCGCCGTACGCGCGCTGCGCTCGACGAGCGCGAGTTCGCCGAACACCATGCCCGGCGAGAACGTCGCCAGCCGCTTCAGCCGGCCGCTGGGCAAGTCGATCGTTACGCTGACCTCGCCGAGCGTCAGGAAGTACATCCGGTCCGCCAGGTCGCCGCGCCGGATCACCAGCGCTCCGCGCGGAAACCCGACCGACTCGACGCGGCGCTCGATCTCGGCCACCTCGGCCTCATTGAGCCCCTGGCACGCGGCGTGGTCGGCGAGACTCGCAGGCACCGGCATCGCCGCCAGCACGTGCTCGTCGGCAAGCAGTCGGTTCTCGCACCACTCCATCGCCAGATCGGTATCGGCGAACGCTAGGTGCCGCACCGGCTTGCCGGCCAGCGATAACTGCTCGTCGAGGTAGCGAATGAACTTCGGCTGGTCGGCGGCGCTGGCGAAGCAAAGGTGCTTGCCGGCGTCTCGATACGCGAGCACGAGGTCGCGCAACAAAGCTGCGGCGGCCGGGTCGATTTGGGTCACGCGCCGCAAGTCGACGATCGCGAAATCGACGTCCGCGCTCGCCGCAACGATCTTGCGCACGGCCAGTTCAACGGTCGAGAAGACGAGATCGCCCTGGAGATCGTAGACCTTGGCGCGTTGGCCGAGCCCGTCGAGCAGCGCGCGTTCGTCGGCCCGTCGCCGGCGCTTCGAACCGACCGCGGCGAGGTCGAACTCGGCGCGCACGGCCGAACGCGCCGAGCGCGGCAGCCGCAGGAAGTGCAGGTTGAGGTCGCGCGACATGTCCTGGCACACCCGCACGCCGCGGACACTGTTGCCGTGCGCGTCGAGCAGCGGCGAGAACACGCCGATGCCGAGTTGGCCGGGGAGGACGGCGATCACCCCGCCGCCGACGCCGCTCTTCGCCGGCATGCCGACCCAGTACAGCCACTCGCCGGCGGAGTCGTACATGCCGCAGGTGGTCATCACGCTGAGCACGCTGTCGACGAGGTCGGTGCGGATCGCGCGCTCGCCGGTGAGCGGATTGACGCCACCGTTGGCGAGGGTCGCGGCCATCAGTGCGAGGTCGCGGCATTCGACGTTGATCGAACACTGGCGGAAGTAGAGATCGAGTGCCGGCTCGGGGTCCTCGGTGAGGATATCGAAATTGCGCAGCATGTGGCCGATGGCGCGATTGCGATGGCCGGTTCGCTTTTCCGACTCGTAGACCGAGGTGTCGATGTCGAGCCGCCGCCCGGCGTAGTAGCCGAACACCGCCAGGATACGCTCGAGCCGGTCTTCGGGCGAGTTGCCGGCGACCAGCGACGTCGAGGCGATGGCCCCGGCGTTGATCATCGGATTGAGCGGGCAACCGGTGTCGGGGTGAAGGCGTATGGCGTTGAACGCGTCGCCGGTGGGTTCGACGCCGATCTTGGCGAGCACCGCGGGGCGGCCGACGTCTTCGAGCGCCATGCCGTAGGTGAAAGGCTTGGAGATCGATTGAATCGTGAACCTCTGGCGCGAGTCGCCCGTCTCGTAGACGTGGCCGTCGGTGGTGGCGAGGGCGATGCCGAACCAGTTGGGGTCCGCGTTGGTCAGCTCGGGGATGTAGGACGCGAGCGCCCCGTCGCCGAATGCAGCGTACTTTTCGTGGAGGCGTTCGATGTACGCCTGAATCGGCGAGCGAAGTTCGACGGCAGCCACGCTCGAGGCGGGATGAAGACTCGACATATGCCCTCGTCGCAGAGCAAATCCGTCGCCACCGCGATTCGCGCGGCGAAGGAATGTTTCATCGCGGCGATCGATGCCAGCATTTGCGGCAGTGCCCGCGTCTCGGGCAGGACGCGCCGGGCGACGCGCGAGGCGGCGGGGTTGGGTTCCCGCGTGCGCGAGAACGACGGGGCACTTCCGGGGACGGACACTTCCGGGGACGTGGTTGCTACGAAGGACGGGTGCGGCCGCTCTCGAGCCGGGCGATGGCCGACTGGGTCGTCTCCAATCGGCGCGCGAGTCGGCGCGCGAGCAACTGAACGGGATGCGGAGGGCGGCGGTGCGCGCCCGCCCTCCGCACCGGCCTCACGGTAGCTGCGTCGTATCGCGCAACGCCGGCACCGGGAGCCTGTAGGCGCAGTCGTCGCGCGAGTGGCACTGATCGACCTCGAGTTCCTCGCCGTCGGTCACCATGAAGCGCGACGCGAGATTGAACAGGAACTGGCCGATATCGTACGTCTCGAGCGTGTCGCAGCCGCACGGATTCGGCCCTGCGTCGCTACAATCGTTGCGGCACGCAATGCGGGCGTCGTCGGTCATCCCTCCCGGCGGGTCGAAGCCGTGCTGGCCGGTGTCGCGCGTCAGCGGAAACAATGCCGCCGAGTAGCCGCCAAGCGCGTCGCGCTCGCCGACCCCGATGCGCAGCGGCGTGCTCAGACGCGGATACTCCGGACCCCAGATGTCGTCGCCGTCGCTGAGCACGTCGACGTCGAGATGCACGCCGCGGCCGGCCGCATCGGTGAACCGATTCAGGTTGTGCACGGCCTCGGCGACGTAGGCGTCGAGCAGCACCTGGTTGTCGGGTACCCCGTAGGCGGGGTTCGGCTCCAGGTATTCGATCAGCCCAGCCGCGCGACCGAAGGTCACTCCCGAACCAGCCGGAACGTTCATGTCGCCGAGCGAAGTCAGCACCAGCGTATGACAGCCGGTCTTGTCGCCGGTGCCGGGGTACTCGAGCGGCTCGTCGAGAAGGTTGCGCGCGTACGACGCCGGGTCGGCCGGGTCGAGCACGAGTTGGCCCAAGCCCATCATGCGGCGGAAGTCGGGCGTCGCCCGGGCCAGGCCGAGCCCGTCCTCGAGAGCGCGCAGCGGCGAGCCGACGGCGAACGTCTCGCCCTGGTAGAAGACCTCTTGTTCGAAGGTGTCGATCACGTCGATCACCTGCGCACCTGCGCGGATGCCGCACTCGGTCGCGGGCACGAGTTGGTGGCCGCGGTAGAAGACGATGCGAATGCGGTCGCCGCGGTCGCTCTCGAGCGTCGCGCGCACCTTGCCGTCGGGTTGGACGATCCCACAGCCGTGAGCGCCGTTGACGACGTTCTCGGCGACCATCGTATCCCCGGCTTGAACCCCTTCGGCGACGCCGAGCGCATGACGCGCATCGTCGTTGAGGTCGACCACAGTGGTGTTGATCGTCACCGCGCCGGTGCCGAGGTTCACGGTGCCCGCGTAGATCGGCCCCATCACCCGCAGCACGAATGCCTCGATGGCGCCGCCTTGCAGCGTGCGCGTGCCCATGTCGCTATAGCCGCCACCGCCGGCAATCGGCGCGATCGCGGTCACCTCGGGTTCGACTGCGCCGACGAGCATCGAGAGGATGCCACCGAGCGAGCCGCCGCTCATAACGATCTTGGCGTCGCCGCCGATGTCGATCTGGCCGTCGCCGTCGAAGTCGCCGGCGAGTTCCGGCACGCCGTCGCCATCGAGGTCGAAGCCGAAGCGGCGCTCGCCGTCGAAGGCGCGCATCATGCGCACCAGTTGATGGTAGTCGAGCATGAACTGCCGGACGATGTCGCGGGTGTGGAAAAGGTAGGACGTCCAGAAATCCGCGCCGGAGTCGGTGCGCCCGTCGTTGTTCTGGTCGAACGACCGATCCTTGAACGTCGCATCGACGAGGGGGCTGAGGCCGCGCGCTCCGAGCAGAGCCCGGGCGATATTCTCTTCTTGCTCACTGATGCTGATGCCGTGCGAGGGGCCGTCGATCGAGATCGTCGCCAGCCCGTGTTTGGCGAAGTAGCCGCCGAACAGCATCGCCGGGAAGCGCTGGCTGGTGTAGCCGTGGCCGAGGATCACGGTGGGAGCCGGTTGGCCCTGGCCGCGCGCGGAGACTTCCTTCTTGGGAACGGCGAGCGTGAAATATACCGTCTCGGGCACCGCCTTCGCCGGCACGCGATCGAGATCGGGCGGCCACGACTGGTCGTTGAGCGCCAGCCAGTTGCCGTCGGCGTCGTAGCGTTCGTAGAGTTGCGGCGACTGGTAGCTGCCGATGACGAAATAATCGATGTAGCTGAGCGCTTCCTCGATGATGCGATACTCCTCCGAGCGGGCATCGAGATTGAGCAGCGCCGGCGCGATCAGCCGCGCCGCCGCGATCCACTCTTCGCCGTACAACAACTGTAGCTGGGTGGCATTAGGGAATCGCGCCGCTTCGCGCAGCTGGAACAGCTCGTCGACGTCGGGCGGGTAGTCTCGACCGAGATGCGCCTGCACGCCGTGTTCATAGAGTCCGTCGCGGATCGCCATCCACGGCGTCTGCACCGACTGGGTCGTGAAGCTGAATGCGAAGGCGACGCCGTCCAGTCCCAGCCCGGCGGGCAGAACTTCCAGCAGCGGCGCGAGGGCATCGGTCTGCGCGGCATGGTTGATGCTCGCATACGGAGAACCAACGGGCTCGCCGTTGGCGTCGAGGATGCGCCGAGTGACCACCACGGCGTAGGTGGTCCGCTCGCGCAGCGGCACCAACGGCTTGACGATGAGGGTGTTGGTCTCCCTCTCGTAGAACGTCATCAGCGCGTCGTAGCGCGCGGCCGGGTCGTCGGGATCGGGATTGGTGCCGGGCAGATAGTTCGGCCTGTCGAGCACGCCGTCGGCGTCGGTGTCTTCCCCTGGATCGAGCACGCCGTTGCCGTTGAGGTCCTCGTCGATCTCCTCGAAGATCAGCGTCATCAGGCCGGCGCGCACGTCGTTTTCCCAGTAACGGTCGCGTTCCTCGACGACGGGCGGGTAGTTGCCGTTGCCGACATCGAGGTGTTGGATCTTGCCGAAATCCGGCGAGCGCCGGTCGATGTCGATCAGGTAGATCACATCGTCGGCAGGATCGTAGTCGGCATCGCGGTGGCCGGCGAGGACCGTCAACGGATCGATCGGCCCGGTGAACGGAATGGTGATTGGCTGCAGCAGGCCCCAGCCATCCAGATCGTCCAGCAGTTCGCGGGTGCGGCGCTCGAACTGCGTCGGTGCGATCATCGAGGCGTTGACGCGGCGCAGGGTGGCCGACTTGCCGTCATAGACCGTGGCGATGTCGTTCGGCAGCGGGATCTCGGGCAACGGCTTGTGGAAGAAGTCCATCTTGACCGTCGTCGCGGCCGCTTGCGCGCCGGCAAGGCCTGCGGGCTCGTCGGACTGGCCGCATCCGGCGAGCGCGAGGGTGATGAGGAGGAAGGGCCAAGGGGCAAGGGCCAAGGGCCAAGAGCGCATGCGGTTCGTACCGGATGGTTGATTCGGGGTTTCCGTGCTGGATCTCATCGTGCACCTCAGAAGCGGTAGTCGACCATCAGCCGGCCGCCGAAGATCTCGTTCATGTCGTCGCCGTCCATGTCCTTGAACGCGCCGCCGGGCAGCAGCACGCCCGCTTCGGCGCCGACGGTGAGTTCGGTGCTACGCAACATCATCCGGTAGCGGCCGCCGACGTCGAGTTCGGCGCCGTAGAAGGCGCTCGGCTTGCCGCCGAGCGCGTTGCGCGCATGGCCGCCGCCGTCGACGCGGGTATTGAACGGGTCAACGTTGTCGACGTCGCTCCAAGCGAACAACGGCCCGCCGTAGACTTCGAGCTTCTCCAGCGGGCGCCACCAGGCGCGCGGAAAGAAGGCGACGGTATTCGCAACGCTGCCGCCGGTGGGCACGCGATCGAGGTCCGCCACCGGCCGCCCGACGATGCCGAGATCGCCCGCGGTCACCGGCGCGCGGCCGGTCTGCGCCGCCAGCACGTGGCGGAAGAGCAGCAGGCCGACCTCGAAGTTCGGGTCCATGCGGAAGGCGTTCTGCTCGTCGTCGTCGAAGTTCTGGTCGCCGCTGGCGATCAGCAGGTCGGTGACGAAGCCGTGGTTGCCGCGGTCGAGCGCGGCGCGGACGACGACGCCGATCTGGAGGATGTCGTGTTTGGGCAATTCCGGGGTCGGGCCGAAGCTGGTGTCGCCGCTGACCACGGCGATTTCGCCCGCGAGGCTGAGCTTGCCGACCTGATCGAGGTCGATATCCATGCCGCCGGTGACATCGACGACCCAAGCGTCGAAACCGCGCTGGCCGACGTCGTCGCGCTGGCCGTCCTGATCGCGGTAGACGATGTACACGCCGCCGTACTTGGACTGGCCGACGCCGCTGCGGGCGCTGAAGATGAACTGGTGTGCGTCGTCGCCGTCGAGCAGGGGGTCGTCGTCTTCGACCTTGTCGGCGGCGAGGCGGAAGATGACGGCGTAGTCGGTGAGCGGCTGGGTGCCGACGTAGGCGCGCAGCACGCGGTCGCCGCTGCGCGGGTCGCCGAAGTAGGCGGAGCCGGGGGTCCAGCCGTGGGCGCCATCGTTGGCGAGCATGCCGAGCCCCCAGTGGCTCATCATGTAGCCGGCGGCGGCGATCCAGGTTTCACCGAGGTCGAGACGGAGGAATGCCTTGCGCAGCTCGGCGTGGCTGCGCCAGGCATTGGGCATGCGTTGGCCTTCGATGTCGGGCGCGCCGACCTCGGCTCCGGTGGTCAGATCGTGCTCGTACTCGAGATGGAAGCCGACGGGAGCCTGCGGCACGCGGCCGGAGAGCACGGCGCCGATGCGGGCTTCGGGCGACCAGACGAATTCGCCGTCGATCTCGGTGCCGTAGCGGTCGACGGGGAAGCGTTCGACCGACTCGCTACGCGAACGCAGCGAAGCCGGCAGTTCGAGATGGAATCCTTCGTAGTCGAATTTTGCGAGCGGCCGGTAGGCCGTAGCAGCGGCGGCGTATGCCGCTGGCGTCGAAGACGCGCACGTCGCTGCGATGGCGACGGCCGCGAAGCCGACCGAAAGACGGTGCAACTGCATACCCCGGTTCCTCCCCATATGTAGAGCGGCACGCAGCCCTGGCTGAATCGGGCCGACGCCCCGCTGGTTCCAGGGAGGCTATGGCACATTCGGACTGCGGACAAAAAGACCTGAAGTCCGGCGCTATCTGCGTGCGCCTTGTGATACAGCTTCGCGGCGATGGCCAAGCAGCGCGGCGCGAGCAAAGCCAAAGCGAGCCCGGCGCAGCAAGCCGCGGGCGAGATGAGGGCGAGACGCTCGGCGAGACCTCCTCCGACTCGACGATCCTGGAATCGCCCAAACGGAAGTGGAGGGCGTCGGCATCTTCGTCGAGGTGCAGTCGCATGGTTCTCCTGTTCGGCTGCGGTCGAAGATGACGCTTACGATTCGTTGGGGTTCAACCGCGGTGTTCACGGCGACGCCCCGAGATCTTTGCGAGGCGCATCTCGGGAATTTTTGCCGTCTCATAATCTTTGGAAAGGGGGTCTGAGCATTTTCCGACCGCTCCATAATCTTCAGGAAGCGACCCTTTCGCTTTTTCTGCGCCTCGATAATCTTCAGGAAGCGGTTTTTCGTCTCTCGCAGCCCTCCCCAAGAACCCGCGTGACATCAAAACTCATAATTGACGCCATATGCCCGCCGCACTAGCGTGAAAACATGACCCGCAAGGCCACCACGTTCCGCATCGACCCAGAGATCCAAGCCGCGCTCGGGACTGCTCGGCATCGATCCGCTGGCGCCGCTCGGCTTTGTCGCGCTCAGGCGCGAGCGACCAAGCGCGCATAACGCGCGGTCTGCGCCGCAAGCGCGAAACCCGCGTGCTGCCGGATCTGCATCCGCACCGCGTCGAGGGCTTGTGGCGCCGCGATCAAGGCGTTCACCCGGCATACCAGGGCGCCGTCCGCGTAGAGGACCGAAGCCAGTCGGATCTCCTCGAGGTGCGCGAGCGACTCGTGGTTCAGCATCGGCACTCCGAACCCGTACGCCAGATCGTACGCGCCGCTGATTTTCGTGGAGCGATAGCGCGCGAACTCCGGGCACCGCGGTGTGATGAGCGGCAGAACCAGGCGGGCACGCGCGATGCGTTGCAGGAATTCGCGTTCCGGAATGAATCCCGCGGCGATCTCGATCTGTTCGCCGAGAGCGGCCAGCGCCGCACGGACTTTCGCGCCACCCGCTCCGCTCCCGTCTCCCAGGAACACGATCCGCACGGAAGGATGCAGGCGCACGCGACGCAACTCGTCGAGCAACGAGGCGTAGTCGCGGCGCCGCGGATCAATGCGACCAGGGACGACGATCTCGAAGACGTCGTCGCGCGGCGCCGCCACGTCGACCGCAGGGAAATAGATCGGGTAGAAGGGCTCGATCCGAACTGTGCCGCCAGCGAGGTTGCGCGCGATCGTCTCCGCGAGAACGAAGTAGCCCGCGAGCCGGCGCGTGATCCAAGATTGGGTAAAGCTCGCCTCGAGCTTGTGGGCGTTGTGCACCACGCCGATGAACGGGCGCCCGTCGCGTGCGACCGCGCACAGGTTGCGGACTCGACGGCCCTCGGCGGTGTTGAGGACGACGAGGTCGATTGCATGGTCGCGCAGATAGGCCTGCAGACGACGCACTCCCGGGAGTGAGCGCACGAACGACGGCTCGATGTCGAAGCACGCGATCGCGTCCACCGGGCCCGCGTCGCCAAGCAACTGTCTCGTCTCGGTACGCAGCAAGAGATGCACCGAGTAGCCGAGGCGATCGAGCATGAACGCATGCGAGTAGAGCGTTTCCGCGTGAGATCCGTCGAGTTCGATCAGCGCAGCCCGCCGCCGCTGGCGCTGCGGAGGCTCCACCGCTCGCGGCCCTTCCGTCATGGAGACAGGCGATACCGGACCCTACCGGAACGGGTCAAGCAGTCCCCATTTGTGCCGGTGCGCGCAGGTTTCGAAGTCTCGCCTCCGAGGGGCGCTCGCAAGCCCTAACAGCCCGTTGAAAAACCCTGGGGTGCCCTTCGACAGGCTCAGGGCGAACGGGAAATTGCTTTGGAATCAGCGAGAACTTCCGATCGTGCTGAGCTTGTCGAAGCACGTGCTGGCGATTTTCAACGGGCTGCTAAGCACGACGCCCGACATCATGAACGAACGGCCAGCGCGATCTGTTTCTCTGGCAGCGGTCCCACAGCTGCCGAGGCCATGACGTTGCAACCCACGCCGGCCTTCGAAAAGGCCGGCGACCGGCCGGCTGCGCGGTGGCGTATACATGGATGGCGTTTCAATCCACGCGGCCGCCGATCCGCGAAATGCAACCCAGGGCTTTGCCCTGGGCTGGCATGGCTCGCCCCGTTGGGGCTTCTGATTTCGTCACTGTCCATAGGCGCTGAGCCCCGAGATGTCGCGGCCAGCGGCGCGCTTTTTGAGAAGGGGCGGCTTCCGTGAAGATGGCATGGTCCACCGAGTGCTCGGGTTCCATCGCTCGCCCCACCTTCCGTGGTTCGCGCCTTCCCGTCCTACAATGCAGATCCGCGCCTCAATCCGCTTCCCCACGCATCCAATACGCCGCCCCGACGCGGGGCATCAAATGAAGAACGGCCCGGTTACCTCGTAGGTGATGCCGTGCAGCGGCGGGACGATCATGCCGCGCTGCGAGCTGAAATAGAGATGCTGCAGGTCCGGGCTGAAGGCCGGGCCGCAGATCTCCGATTCCTCCTGGCCGACGATCTGCAGCAACGGCAGCAAGGCGCCCGCCGGGGTGATCGCGACGATCTGCATGTCGCCGCCATCCTCGCCGACGACCACGTCGCCGTCCGGCGTCACCACGACGTTGTCGACGCCGCGCAGGATCGGGTTCTCCGACGTGCTGGCGTCGTAGATAATCTCGATGCGCGCCGCGGCGACGTCGTACGCCCAAACTCGATTGTCGCCCTTGGTCGTGAAGTAGACGATCCCCTGGTGAAACCAGATCCCCTCGCCGCCGCGGAACGCCGTGCTCTCGGGAACCTGGTGGCGCGTCGCCAAGCCGTCGATCTGCGACAAGTCGGGGTTCGGATCGGTGACCGGATGCCACTCGACCGGCCCGGTCGGGTCGCCGAGCACCTGCGCGACCTCGAGCGTGCCCGCAGTCAGATCCGGGTGCCCAGCGGCCGTCAGTAGATGCGGGGTGTAACGGTAGAGGCAACCGTCAGTGACGTCCTCGGTCAGATAGAGGTGCCCCATCTCCGGATCGACGGTGACGGCCTCGTGCTGGAAGTAACCGAGCGCCCGCCGTTCGATGCCGAGTTGGCCGGGCGCACCCAGCGTGCCGCCGAACGGGTCGCACTCCCAAACGCGGCCGTTCGGGACCTCTTCGCACGACAGCCACGTTCCCCACGGGGTCGGGCCGCCGGCGCAGTTGACATTGGTCTGGCGCAGGATCGGGTAGGCGTCGACCAGGTTGCCCGCGGCATCGAAGCGCAGCGCGCCCACGCCGCCGACACCCGGGATCTCGCTGTTCGATACATAGACCCAGCCGCCGTCCTCGGCAGCGAAGGTCGCGCCGCCGTCGGGATGCAGGTGCCAGCGATAGTCGCTGCCCGGGAACACCGGCTGGCGCGAACGGGCCAGCACCCGCGAAGTGAAGCCCGCGGGCAGGCGGATGCCGTTCTCGTCGGGATCGCGAAGCGGTCCGAGGTTGGCGATGTTGCTCACCATCGTAGCGGCGCCCGACGAGTTCGATGAGCCGCAGCCCATCAACGTCGGCCCGGCCATCATCAACCCGAGACCGCCGAAGGCGGCGCGCAGGGTCTGGCGGCGGGTCACATTCGGATCGAAGGAACGGCTGTCGGTACGGATACGGCGCATGATTCTTCCCCTGGACTGTACGTCAACGCCGATACTGCCCGATTTCGGCACAACAACTCCACCCCAATGTGCATCGCGCCTTCGAATTCGCGCGTTCCCTGCCCTAAGATGCCCGCCATGCAAGCCAAGGACCGGATCATCGTCGTCACCGGCGCAGCGAGCGGCATCGGCCGCGCGCTCGTCCGGCGTTTCGCCAACGAGGGCGCGGCCGCAGTCGTGGCCGTCGACCTGAACGCGGCCGGCGCCGCCGCGGTCGCCGCCGAAGTCGGCGGCGTGGGGCTGGCGTGCGACGTCAGCAACGAAGCCGACGTCGCGCGCGTGGTGCGCGACGTCGAGGCGCGCTTCGGCCGGATCGACCTGTTCTGTTCGAATGCGGGAATCCTCTTCCTCGGCGGCGTCGAGTCGCCAACGGCCGACTGGGAGCGCATCTGGCAGGTCAATGTGATGGCGCACGTGTACGCTGCGCGCGCCGTGCTCCCCGGCATGATCGCGCGCGGCGAGGGCTACCTGCTCAACACCGCGTCGGCAGCCGGCCTGCTGAGCCAGATCGGCTCGGCGACGTACAGCGTCACCAAGCACGCCGCCGTCGGCCTCGCCGAATGGTTGGCGATCACCCATGGCGCGCAGGGCATCAAGGTTTCGGTGTTGTGTCCGCAGGCGGTGCGCACCGCGATGGTCGGCGACACCGACGGCGGCGTCGCGGCGGTCGACGGCATGATCGAGCCCGAGCAGGTGGCGGACGCGGTGATCGCCGGACTTGCCGCGGAGCGCTTCCTGATCCTGCCGCACCCCGAGGTCGAGGAGTATATGCGCCGCAAGACGACGGACTACGACCGCTGGATCCGCGGCATGCAGCGGCTGCAGGCAAGGTTCGGGGGGCAAGCGTTCTGAATTTGGCCGCGGTCGTCGCGGCAGTTGATTGCGCCGCACCAACGCTTTCCGCGGCCGGCCGCGTGCGCTACGGTCGCTATGCCATGTTCATACCGAGACGTTGGCCCTACGAAGCCTGGATTCCTCTGACGACCGGCCTGCTCTGGCTGTGGTGTGCCGCCAGTTTCGGCGTGGTCGGCTTTCTCTTCTCGCTCGTACCCGGCTGCCTGCTGCTGTCGTCCGCGGTGTCGACCCTGCTTTATCCCGGCGACGTGCGGATTCCGCAGTTCACTGCGGCGGGCGGGCTGCTCGGCGTCCCCTTTGCGGTGCCGGCCATATTCATCGCCGGCTGGCCAACCGGGCTCGCCCTGCTGGTGCTGTCGGCCATGTCGTTCATCACGGCGGGCGCGATCTCGGTGCTGCAGGAGCCCCACGAAGAAGACGTGCCGGAGCCGCAGCCATCGCTGGCTCTAGCGGCGCAGGTGGCACTCGACGACACCGTTCTCGCCGGGCTGTCCGTGCGCTCGACGCTCAACATTGATCCGCACCAAGTCGCGCTCGAGGTGCGCGCCGCGCGCGAACTCTACGAGCAGCGCGGCTGGCTGGAGAGTCCCGGGGAATTCCATGTCGACCCGCCCGACCTCGCCAATCCCGACTCGACCGTCGAGAAGGCTTGGGGCATCGAGTTCGAGCATCTGCGCTGGGACAGCGGCTACGAGCCCCATAGCGACGAACCCGGAAGGGAAAGGTGGCTCGGTTACGCACCGAATCGGAGCGCGCACGCCTGGGTGCTGCGTCATCCAGCGAAGCCGCGACCGTGGTTGATCTGCATTCCCGGCTACGAGATGGGTTTTCCGCGGATGGACTTTGCCGGCTTTCAGGTGTGGAAGCTGATCAACGAGTTCCAGCTGAACGTCGCCATCCCGGTTCTGCCGTTCCACGGGCCGCGGCGGATCTCACCGTTCAGCGGCACCGGGTTCATCGCCGGCAACTTTCTCGACACCGTCCACGCCGAAGCGCAAGCGATGTGGGACATTCGCCGCCTGCTCAGTTGGATTCGCGCCCAGCAAGAAGGCGGCGTGGGGGTCTGGGGACTTTCGCTCGGCGGCTACAACGCGGCGCTATTCTCCTGCCTCGGCGACGACCTGGCGTGCGTCATCGCCGGCATCCCGGCAACCGATTTCACCCGGCTGACGTGGCGCCACGGGCCGACCATGCAGCTCCGGTACGCCGAGCGTCACGGGGTCATGCACGATGAGATCAGCGAGGTCCTGCGCGTCGTCTCGCCACTGGCGCTGGAGACGAAGGTCGTCAAGGAGCAACGCTACATCTACGCCGGAATCGCCGATCAGTTGGTGCCGGCGGACCAGCCGCGCGACCTGTGGCGGCATTGGGATAGGCCGCGGATCGAGTGGTACCAGGGCGCGCACCTGACGTTCCGAGCGCACGCCGCGGTACGCGCGCTCGTCCCGGCGGCGCTGCGTTCCGCCGGCCTCGTCGCTTGAGTTCGCCGACTCACGTCGGAAAGAAGGCAGGCCACACCAACGCGTCGAGCAGCGCGGTCTGGTTGGCGAAGGCGATCGCACCCATGACCGCGACGATCCTCCATCCGCGTCCCGGTGTCGGTTCGAGCCGCGCCAGCGCGTAGATGAAGCCGAGCGCCGCGGCACCGACGACGGCGAGAACTCCACGCACGGCCAGCCATGTACCGACACCAGGCGCATCGATCATCGCGAAGGTGAGCGGCATCCATAGCGCCGACGGCAGCAATACGGCGATGTAGAGGAGGTTCAGCAGCGGATAGGCGGCGCGCGAACCGAGGCGGGCGCGAGCGGGGTCGACACGAAAGAGCACGACATAGGTGAAGAGCAGGTAACCGGCCGCCGCGGCGAACATGGACACCGTGTAGAGCGGCTTGATCTCTTCGGGCACGCCACCCCAAGCGCTGTTCGGATCGGGATGGGTCGACAGCCCGTGGGCGTAGCTGCCGAGCACCGCGATGCCGCCGATCACATTGATCCAAGCCATCACCTTGCGTTGTGGATGCATACTGCAATCACACCACATTCCGCCGACCGTACAAGCCCCCGAATTTCCAACGAGTGTCGCCGCGACGCACTTGCACGGCGATGCGGGTGCGGCGTATGCCGGCACCATGAACCAACGAGCTGCCCTCCTCGCATTCGTCACCGCGCTGGTTTTCACCGCCGGCTGCAAGAGTTCGGCTGTGCCGCACGTCGTCGCTCCAGAGGCACTGCGGTCGACGCCCGCGGGCGCTGTCGTCGGCGCCGAAGATCTCTACGACAGCCACGTCTGGCTCGGCTTGCCCTTCGCCGAGCCGCCCAGGGGCGACCTGCGCTGGCGCGCGCCGCAGCCACTCGACAAGTGGGATGGCACGCGCGAAGCACTCGCCTTCGGCTCGCCGTGTGTGCAGTACGCGAGCCCCGTCGGCGGTGTCGCGGGCGAAGAAGGTGCGATCGTCGGCAACGAGGACTGCCTCTACCTCAACGTGTGGGCGCCGCGCTATGCGCCCGACGCCGTGCCTGGCGGAGCCGCGCGGCTGCCGGTAATGGTCTGGATCCATGGCGGCGGCAACACGATCGGCGAGGGCGCTTTCTACAATGGCGGCAACCTCGCGGCCACGCACGGCCTCGTCGTCGTGACGTTCAACTATCGTCTGGGTCCGTTGGGTTGGTTTCGCCACGCTGCGCTCCGCAGCCCGGGCACCACGCCCGCGGACCAATCGGGCAACTTCGGCACTCTCGACCACATCCGCGCGCTCGAATGGGTGCGCGACAACATCGCCGGGTTCGGCGGTGACCCGGGCAACGTGACCATCTTCGGCGAATCGGCCGGCGGCACCAACGTGCTGAGCCTGCTCGTCTCGCCGCCCGCAGCCGGGTTGTTTCACCGCGCGATCGTCCAGAGTGGCAGCCCGCAGTCGGCTGAGCCGACGGCTGCGGAGAATTTTGCCGACGCCGATCCCGCCGGCGACCGCAACAGCTCGAACGAAGTGATCGCCCGCCTGTTGCTGGCCGACCAGGTGCGCCCGGACGAAGCCGGCGTGCGCGAGTATCAAGCCGCGATGAACCAACCGACGCTGGAACGCTATCTGCGCGAGCAGGGCGCGGAGAGAATCCTCACCGCCTACGAAGGCCGACTCGGCAGCGGCATGATCGAGATGCCGAAGGTCTTTCAGGACGGCCATGTACTGCCTGCGGAGCCGACGATGAAGCGGCTCGCGCGCGCCGGTGGGTACAACCGGGTTCCAGTGATGCTCGGCACCAACCGCGACGAGAACAAACTCTTCATGTACCTGGACGACACCTGGGCCTGGCGTATCTTCGGGATGATCCCGCACATCTACGACCCGGCGCTCTACGACCGGAATGCGGAGTACATGGCGAAGATGTGGAAGGCGACCGGCGCCGACGGTCCGGCGGCGGCGATGGCGGCGAGCGGCAACGACGCCGTGTACGTCTACCGCTTCGACTGGGACGAAGAGCCCAGCATGCTCGGGATCGATCTGGCCCAGGTTCTCGGCGCCTCGCACGGCTTCGAGATTCCGTTCGTGTTCGGCCATTTCGATCTCGGCAAAGAGGGCAACATCATCTTCACCGAGGACAACCGCCCCGGTCGCGACGAACTCGCCGCCACGATGATGTCGTACTGGGCCGAGTTCGCGCACGCCGGCAACCCGAGCCGCGGCCGCGACGGCAAGCTCATGGAGTGGGAAGCGTGGGGCGACGGTGCGTTCATCGTCCTCGACACCGCCGCGGACGGGGGGCTGCACATGTCGCGCGACACGGTGACGCCGCAAGGCATCGTCGCAGCGCTCGGCGAGGACGAGCGCCTCACGGCACCGACCGAGCGCTGCCGCGTACTGCGCAGCCTCGCGAAGGGGTCGCGGGGCATCAGCGAAGAGGAATACCGCACCGCCATCGGCGGCATCTGCGCCGCGTACCCGATCGACGCGTTTCCCTGGGAATGAACCGGGTTACCTGGCGACGTGGTCGCTGTTGGGGTGCGGGGAGACGAGACGCGGGGGCTACTTTGTCCGCTTTTTTCGTCGTTTCGTGGGTGTCTCGTCCGTATAGCGTTGGCGCAGTTCGACCGGGTTGCGCGCGGCCTTGACCCGCAGATTGAGCATTTCGACGAGCACCGAGAAGCCCATGGCCGAATAGATGTATCCTTTGGGGATGTGCTGGTCCGTGCCGTCGGCAACCAGCGCGACGCCGATCAGCAGCAGAAAGCTCAGTGCGAGCATCTTCACCGTCGGGTGGCCTTGGACGAAGTCGCCGATGGCGCCCGCGAAGATCATCATGACGCCGACGGCGATGACGACCGCGGTCACCATGACGCCGATGTCCTCGGCCATGCCGATCGCGGTGATCACCGAGTCGAGTGAGAACACCACATCGAGCAGCATGATCTGCACGATGGTCGAGACGAACGATGCGTGCCTGCCGGATGAGGCGTGGCCCTCTTCGCCTTCGAGCTTGTCGTGGATCTCGTAGGTAGCCTTGGCCAGCAGGAAGATGCCGCCGGTGATCAGGATCAAGTCGCGACCGGAGATCTCATTGCCGAGAGCGACGAACAGCGGCGCGGTGAGGCCCATCAGCCAAGCCAGCGAGAACAGCAACAGGATGCGCATCACCATGGCGGCGCCGAGACCCACCGTCCGCGCCAGCGGTTGCTGGTCGGGCGGCAGCTTGCCGGTGAGGATCGTGATGAAGATGATGTTGTCGATGCCGAGAACGATCTCGAGCGCGGTCAGCGTCAAGAGGGCCACCCAGGCTTGTGGGTCGGAAATCCATTCCATGGCGCGAATCTACGATGCAGTGCGCGACTTGGCCATGGCCGCGGCGGCGGCAGACGCCATGATTCGGAATCTACCCGGGCGCGGGTGCATCGCTGCCGATCGGCGCGTGCGGCCGGGCACGGCGTACGCGCGCCCAAAGGTTGCCGACGTCCTCAAGCACGAGGTAGCCGCACGGCACCACCATCAAGGTGATCAACGTGGCGAACAGCACGCCGTAACCCAGGGAAATCGCCATCGGGATCAGGAATTGCGCCTGTACGCTCTGTTCCAACATGAGCGGCAGCAGCCCGACGAAAGTCGTCATCGAGGTCAGCACGATCGGCCGGAAGCGCGCGACGCCGGCATCGAGGATGGCGTCGTGCGCCGCTGCGCCGTTGGCGCGCGCCTCGTTGACGAAGTGCACCAGCACCAGGCTCGCATTTACGACCACGCCCGAGAGGGCGACGATGCCGATCACCGACATCATGCTCAGATTGCGGCCCATCAGCAGGTGTCCGCCGATGGCGCCGACGACGCCGAAGGGAATGACGCTCATGATGATGAACGGCTGCGTGTAAGAGCGCAGCGGGATCGCCAGAAGGGCATAGACCGCGAACAACGCCAGCACGTACAAGCTCGCCAAACTGCCGAGCGCGCGACTCTGTTCGCGCTGCTCGCCTTCGAGGTCGAACGACACCGACGGGTAGTCCTTCAGAATCGCCGGCAGCTTCTCCTTGGTCAGATCCTCGAGAACCTCGTTCGCAGTCGTCACCGTGCGGTCTACGTCAGCAGTGACGTTGACCACCCGCTTGCGATCCGTACGCCGGATCGTCGAGTAGCCTCGACCGAATTCGACGTCGGCCACCGTCGCGAACGGCACCTCAGTGCCGTCGACGGCGCGCACGCGCAAGTTCTCGAGGTCACCGATCGAGGTCCGCCCGCCTTCGGGATAACGCACCATCACCCGGATGTCGTCGCGGCCGCGTTGGATGCGCTGCGCCTCCTCCCCGTAGAACGCCTGGCGCACCTGGCGGGCGAGATCCTGCAACGTCAGCCCGAGCGGCTCGGCCGAGGGCTTGATGCCGAGTTTGATCTCGCGCTTGCCGGCGCGGAACGAGTCGGTGATGTCGACCACGCCCGGGTAGCGCGCCATTTCCGTCTTGACGCGCTCGGAAGCCCGGGTCAGTTCGTCGATGTCGGCGCCGCGCAGTTCGACGTCGATGGCATTGCCCGCCGAAAAAAGGTCCGAGGCGAAGACGAGTTCGGTCGCGCCCGGCACGGGCCCGACGATCTCGCGCCAGTGCTTGCCGATCTCGCTCGTGCTGATGGCGCGATCCTCGGACGGCACCAGGCCGAGGACGACTTCGGCAATGTTGCTGCTGCTGCCGCCGGCGCCGCCGATACTGCTGGGGCGATCGTCCTGGCGCTCCTTGAAAGGCTGTGCGCCGACGGCGGCGAGCACGTTGGTGATCAGGCTCTGGCCCGGCTGCGCGAACTCGGGGTCGAGGCGCGCGCGCAACTCGTCGACCGTAGCCTCGATGCGGTCGACCGCGGCCTGGGTGACCTCGGCCGTGGTTCCCTGCGGCATCGTCAGGCGAACAGCGAGGTAGTCGGCCTCGATCGGCGGAAAGAAGGAGAAGTGCATCCGGCCGCTGCCGAGGACCGAGAAGGCGAGTAGCAGCATCGCCACCGCGGCAGCGATCGTCGCGTAGCGCCACTCCTGTGCCACCACCAGCGCCGGTCGGTAGACGTTCTGGGAGAAGTGCACCATCCCGTCGCTACATTTGTCCTGCACGCCGACCCAAGCGCGGCCGAGACGGGTGCGCGGCCCGGCATGCGGGTGGCCGTGCCCGAGATGCGCGGGGAGTACGAATTGCGACTCGATCAACGAGCAGATCAAGCAAGCGATCGTCACCCAGCCGGCTACCGAGAAGACCTGCCCCATCGGCCCGGGAAGCATCACCATCGGCGTGAACGTAGCCACGGTCGTCAGAACACCGAAGACCACGGGCACGGTCACCTGCTGCGTGCCGACGACGGCTCCTTCGAGGCGATTGCCGAGCTTCTCCTGCCACGTATGGACGCTCTCGCCGATGACGGTCGCGTCGTCGACGAGGATGCCGAGCACGACGATGAAGGCGAAGAGGGAAATGACGTTGATCGAAATGTCGAGCGGGTTGAACAGGGCGAGCGCGCCGAGAAACGAAATCGGCACGCCGAGCGTCACCCACACCGCAAGGCGCGTATGCAGGAAAAGTGTCAGCACGATGAACACGAGAATGAAGCCGCTGCGGCCGTTGCGCAGCAACGTGTCGAGCCGCCCGCGCAACGGGACCGAGTCGTCTTGCCAGACGGTCAGCGACACGCCTTCTGGCATCTGCGCCTGCGCCTGAGCGACGTACTGCCTGACCGCGTCGGAGATCTCGATGACGTCCTGGTCGCCGACGCGAAACACTTGGATCAGCATCGCCGGCAGGCCGTCGAAGCGGCCTGAAACGTCGGTGTCCGCGAAGCCGTCGTTCACCCGCGCAACGTCGCCGAGGGTGACGCGCGTGCCGTCGTCGCGGCTGAGCACGACGATGTCCTCGAACTCGGGGCCGCGGTACGCCTGGCCTTTCGCGCGCAGGAGGATTTCCCCGCCGGCGGTCTCGATGGTGCCGCCGGGCAGGTCGAGCGACGAGCGCCGCACGGCGTTGGCGACTTGATCGAAGGTGATGCCGAAGCGGCGCAGCATCTCTTCGGAAACCTCGACCGAGATCTCGAAGGGACGCGCGAGCACGAGGTCTACCTGGGTGATCGCGGGGTTCGCGGTGAGTTCGTCGCGGATGCGGTCGGCGATATCGCGCAGGCTGCGCTCGTCCGCTGCCCCGGCAAGGGCGATGTCGCTCACGGCGCGGCGAATCGTCACCCGCGCGACGATCGGCTTCTCGGTCTCCGCCGGGAACGTCGTGATCGCATCGACGCGGTTCTTGATGTCGGTGAAGACCTCGTCGACATCGGCACCGGCGAGGACCTCGGCGACCACGACGCACGAACCCTCGCTCGCGGTCGAGCGGATGCGGTCGATGCCGTCGACGCCGTCGATCTGCTCCTCGACGCGCACGCACACGCCCTGCTCGACCTCTTCGGGCGCGGCGCCGAGGTATTCGACCGCGACGCTCACCATGTCGATGTTGATGTCGGGAAAGGTTTTCTGCGGGATCGTCGGCAGCGAGAGCAGACCGCCAACCACGAAGACGAGCATGAGCAGGTTCGCAGCGACGTTGTTGCGCGCGAACCAGGCGACGGCGCTCTTCATGCGCTCAACCTTCCGCGATCGTGCCGGTTGCGACCGGCGCATCGCCGCTCGGCACCGGCCGCACGAGCATACCGTCGACCGCCGTCTCGATCGCAGTGGTGATGATCCGGTCGCCGGCCTCGAACGTCGCCGCCGCCAAAATGATCTCGTGGCGCTCGCGGCGGATGACGACCGCACGCCGCAGTCGCAGCCGGTTTTCGGCGTCGACGACCAGAATGTGTTCGCGGTCGCGCATCGCCGCGCGCGGCGCGATCACGACACCGTCGACGACTCTACCGATGATCTCGGCGGCGACGAACAGTCCAACGGCAAACGGCGGCCCGCCGGCGGTGCGCTCGCCGTAGGGGTCGTCGACCGCAGCGACGACGTGCACCATGCGGCTCCGCGCGTCGATTTCGCCTTCGGTGCGGACGACGCGCCCGGTCCATTGGTGCTCGAGCCCCGCGAACTGGGCGCGGAGAACGACTTCCGGCTCACCGCCGCCGGCGGAGCCGTCCCGTCCCATCAGCGGCAGCTCGAGGAAGGCGAGTTCCTGGTCTGCGATCGGCAGGCGGACCTCGGCGCGGTCGGTGGCGTAGAGGCTCGCCACCGCTGCGCCGCGGTTGACGAACTGGCCGACGTCGACGCTCTCGCGCCGCACCCTCCCAGTGAAAGGGGCGCGGATCTTGGTACGCTCGAGATCGCGCTCCGCCTGCTGCAACACGGCCTGCGCTTCGCGCATCCCCGCGGCGGCGACACTCGCGGACCGCTGTGCATCGTCGAGTTGTGAAGCGCTGGCGATCCCCGACTTGGCGAGACCACTGAGGCGCGAGAGTTCCTTGCGCGCACGTGTCTCCTCGCTCTGCGCTCGCGCCAGGCTGGCACGCGCGCGCTCGCGGCCCACCTCGTAGTCGACCGGCTCGATCTCCAGGAGGACCTCGCCCGCGTCGAAGAACCCGCCCGACACGAACTTCGGCGACACCCAGACGACCTGTCCCGATACCTGCGGCACGAGTTCGCTCTCGGTGCGCGCCGACACGGTGCCCTGCGTATGGACTCGCATCTGATGTCGCTCGACGCGGATCTCGCGGACAGCCACGAGAGGTGCGACGGACTCCGGCGGTTTCTCGACGATCTCCGGGGCGGTGGAGAACATGACCCCGACGCCGGCGAGACCTGCGAGCAGGACGACGAGTGGAACGAAGATCTTCAGCCCCCGATTCATGCCGCCGGACTCTACGCTTGGATATTCCTGAAGCAAGGGGATGGGGTTCGGGGTGCGGGGACTAGCCGCCCGTTGCAAAACGCCAGCACGTGCTTCGACAAGCTCAGCACGATCGGAAGTTCTCGCTGACGCAAAAGCAATTTCCCGTTCGCCCTGAGCTTGTCGAAGGGCACCCCAAGGTTTTTCAACGGGCTGCTAGAGATGCTGCTTCAGGGCCTCGACGACCTGCCAGCGGCGGGTGTGGCCGCCGCCGGGAATGGCGATGGCGTAGCGGACGGTGCCATGGCGACGGCTATCGATGTAGCCCGTCAGGGTGGCGACGGCCTTGAGTGTTCCGGTCTTGTGGGGCGACCCGTGGCGCTCGAGCAGCAGGTGTTGGTACGGCATGAAGCGCTTCAACAACCCGACCATCGCCGGGCCGGTCGCGCGGTTCTCGTAGGCGATCCCCGAGCCTTCGACGACTTTCAGTCCGCGCAGCTCCGGGTGTGCAGCGATGAATCGTTCCCCGACTCGAACGCTCTTCGCCAGGCTCGCGGGCGGCCCTTCCGCGGCTGCGCCTGCCGCCAGGAATACCTGATTGGCGATGAAGTTGTTCGAAGCCGCGAGCATGCTCTTGCAGGTCTCGGCGAGAGTCCGCGAGTTCGCGTGGACGTAGAGCGGAACGGCGTCCGCCGAGGCTTTTCCCCCGCGCACCGCTTGGCCGACCGCGACTCCCGCCTGGCGCAGTTTTGCGGCGAAGAGCTCACCCACGTAGCGCTGTACATCGGCCGGATCTTCGCCAATCTGAAAGCGCAAGCCCTCTTGGAAACGCAACGTTCCGGCGAGCGCCAGCGCATGCGGCGTCAGCGGCGTCTGGGCCTCGGCGCTGACGATCTTGCCGTTGCGCCGGAGGACACCGATGGTGTTGAAGTTGACGGCCGTGGCGGAGTTCGGCGCGTCGTAGGGGTTCGAGCTGCGGCGGACGCCGGGAATCCGCAACCCGGGTGCGAAGTACGAATCGTCGACGACGATTCCCCGCAACGTGCGCCCGGCGAGGCGGCGCGCGAGCGCGGCAGCGATCGCGTCGATCTCTTCGGAGACCAGCAGCGGGTCGCCGGTGCCGCTCACGACGAGTTCCCCGCCATCGAGAAGGAAGCGGGTCTGGAAGCGATACTCGGGCCCGAGTTGTTCGAGCGCGAGAAGCGCGGTGAAGACCTTGATCGTCGAGGCCGGCAGGAAACCCTTGCGGCCCGACACGTCGATGAGGACGCGGTCGCTGGCATCGACGACGAACACAACGGCGTTCGCGCCGGCGGCGCGCCGCACGGCCTCTTCGGCGCCGCCGGCCGCCCCCCACGTCGCCGGCAAGCAGAGCAGGTAGGCTGCGACACCTACGGCCGCCGCGTTCCGTAGCTGCGCCGCCATCTCAGACCTCGCCAGCCGAGTTCGTTGCAGCCGGCATGGTGGCGTCCGCGACTTCCTGGGCGCCGCCCGAATACTCTTCACGATAGATGCGCAGGAACGCGACGAGGATCGCAAGCAACACTGGACCGACGAAGATGCCGAGAAAGCCGTAGGCTTGCAGACCACCGAGGATCCCGAAGAAGAGGAACACCGTCGGCAATTGGGTACGGCCGCCGATGATCATCGGCCGCAGAACGTTGTCGACGCTGCCGACGATCAGCGATCCCCACAGAAAGAGCAGCAGCGCCCGCACGTAGGCCTCGCTGACCGCGAGATACACGACCCCGCCGACCCACGCCACCGGCCCGACGAAGGGAATCATCGACATCATCGCCGTCGCGCCGCCGAGGAGCACCGCGAAAGGTACCCCCGTGATCCAGAGTCCGATTCCGGCCAGAACGCCCTGGAGCGCCGCCGTCAGCAGCGTTCCTTGGATGACGGCAGAAAGTGCCTCGTAAAGGCGCGTTAGAATGACGTCCTTGTGCCGCGGCGCCATCGGCACCAAGTCGCGAAAGCTGCGCACCATCCGCTTGCCGTCGCGGAAGCAGAAGAACAATGTGAACGCGATCAGGAAGAAATTGCCGACGAAGTGCAGCGCATTGGTCGCGAGCTGCTTGACCTGGCCGACGAGAAACGTGCTCACCGTGTCGCTCGTGCGCAGCCCGACCGAAGCCGGATCGATCTTCCACTCGCGTAGCAACGGGGCAATTCTGTCCCACCACTGCCCCGGGAGCGATGCGCGTAGCAACGCGACCCACCGCTCGATGTCGCCCGACTCGTAGGCGCCACGCAGCTCTTGCACGAATGCCACGGACTCACGCGTCAACAACACGGAGAAAATGATCGTCGGCATGATGACGCCGAGGATGACTCCCGTCGTGACCACCAACGCCACGAGGTTTTCGCGGCCGCCGAGGAGGCGAAAGGTCAATTCGTAGACCGGGAAGAACACGAGTGCGAGCACCGCAGACCATGCCAGCGGCACGAGGAAGAACGAGAAGACGACATAGAACTGGTAGAGAAGAAAGAGCAGCACCGTGAAGAAGAAGGCACCGAACAACACCTGCCGGCTGCGCGAATTCGCAACAATCGAGACCCCGACCATGCTGCCCTCTTTGCGAGAATCCATTGCTACCCTGCTCTATCGCCTATCCAGACCGCGGGAAAGCTCGTGGCTCCGGGTCGACATTGCGCCTGGTTCCCGCTTAAGTTCGCCGCAGAGTCCACGACCATGCGAACCAGAATGATCGTCGCTGTCTTCGCCTTCGTCACCCTGCTGCGCGCAGCCGCCGCGCCCGTCGTGGCCGAAGAGCCCCACCACGGCGCACACGACGCGACGTCGCAGCGCTCGTTCGCGGACGTCGAGAAATGGCGCAAGGTCTTCGACGACCCCGCGCGCGACGCCTGGCAGAAGCCCGCCGCGCTCGTCGATGCGCTGCAGTTGCAGCCGGGGATGACGGTCGCCGAGATCGGCGCCGGTACCGGCTATCTCTTGCGCTACCTGGCCGCTGCCGTCGGCGCCGAAGGCACCGTGCTGCTGGCCGACGTCGAGCCCAGCCTGATCGCCCATCTGCGCGCCCGCGCCGAGGAGGAAGGCGCAGCCAACGTCGTGCCGGTCCTCGCCTCCAAGGACAACCCGCGCCTGCCGGCGCGGGCGGCCGACGTGATCCTCTTCCTCGACACCTACCATCACATCGACGACCGTGTGAATTACATGCGCGATCTCCGGCGCTGCCTGCGGCCGGGAGGGCGGGTGGTCGTGGTCGACTGGCTCAAGAAGAAACTGCCGGAGGGACCACCACCGGACCACAAGCTAGAACGGCATCAGGTCGTCGACGAGATGGAGCAGGCGGGCTTCGCTTTCGTCGACGCGCCGCTCGAGTTGCCGTACCACTACTTCCTGGTCTTCGGACCGCAGGATTGACTCGCGGCGTCATGCTTCCCCAACCTGCCACGACAGCGCCGCTGCCGCCGCGACTCCCGGACCTGCCGTCCCCAAACTTTGGTCCGGGCACTTGGAACGATTGGCTACTCACCGGTTTCGCGCAAGCCGTCGACGCGGCCATGATGCGCGCGATGGGCATGGTCGTAGACGCGGTACTACTTCCCGGGCCGGACGAGGTCGCCGAGATGCGCGCCGCGGCGCAGCGGATCATCGCTGCCGCGCCATGGCGCGAACCGCGCCGGTTCTTCGGCTTTGTCGACGACGACGTGCGACCGTTGCAGAGCGAAGGCAGGCGGCGACGGAACCTCCCCGGCGGCCAAGTCGTGGCGCGCCGCTTCACGACGGACTACGAGCCCGCCGCCCCCACGGTGGGGGAAGCCAACCTCACCGACGCCGTGCACGTCGAGCATTGGCTGCACGACGGCGAAGCGCCGCGAACGACGGTGTTGGCGCTGCACGGCTTCTCGATGGGCTACCCGCGTTTCGATGGATTCGCGCTGTTTGCCGCCGACCTCTACCGCGCCGGATTCGACATTGCGTTGCTGACGCTGCCGGCGCACGGCGCGCGGACGCCGCCGGGCGCGCGCTTTTCGGGCGAGAAGTTCGCGATGCCGCGCGTCGATCAGCTCAACGAGATCGTGCGCCAGGCCGTCTACGAGATCCATGCGATCGCCAACTGGCTGCGCGCCCACAACGGCGGGGCCGTCGGCCTTCTCGGGCTCAGCCTCGGCGGCTACCTCTCGGCGCTCATGGCGGGGTTGCGCGACGATTGGGCCTTCGTCGTGCCGATGGTTCCGCCGGTGTGTATCGGTGACCTCGCCTTTCGCTTCCACGCGCGCAGCCGGCGCGTGCAGCGCACGCCCGAATTGGCATTCTCGCGCGACGAATTGCGCGCCGCTTATCGCGTCCATTCCCCGCTCGCCCACCCGTTGCTCGTCCCCAGGGAACGCATCCTGATCGTCGCCGGCAAGGGCGATCGCATCGTTCCGCCCGCGCACCCGCATGCGCTTTGGGAGCACTGGGGCAACCCGCAGATCCACTGGTACAGTGGCAGTCACGTCGCGCCGCTGCCGCGGCGCGAAATCGCGAGGCGCATCGTCGCGCACGTGAGCGCCGCGCACGCTGACGCACCGGCGCGCGCTGACGCACCGGAAGGATCGAGGCAATGAGCGAGCGCCGCGCCGTAGTCACCGGAATCACCGGCCAGGACGGCTCGTATCTCGCCGAGCTTCTGCTCGGGAAGGGCTACCGCGTCTTCGGCATGGTGCGCCACTCGAGCAACCAGGTGCCCGGACGGATCGCGCACATCCGCAACGACGTGGAGTTGATCGAAGCCGACCTGCTCGACCAGATGTCGCTGATCCAGCTCCTCCAGCGCGCCCAACCCCACGAGGTCTACAACCTCGCGGCCCAGTCGTTCGTGCCGACCTCGTGGAGCCAGCCGATGTTGACCGCCGAGTTCAACGCTGTCGCGGTGAGCCGGTTGCTCGAAGCGATCCGGCTGGTGGTGCCCGGCACGCGCTTCTACCAGGCCTCGTCGAGCGAGATGTTCGGTCGCGTGCGCGAAATACCGCAGACGGAGGCAACCCCCTTCCATCCGCGCAGCCCCTACGGCGTGGCGAAAGCGTACGGCCACTACATCACCGTGAACTACCGTGAGAGCTACGGGTTGTACGCGTGTTCGGGAATTCTCTTCAACCACGAATCGCCGCGGCGCGGCCGCGAGTTCGTCACCCGTAAGATCAGTCGCGGCGTAGCCAAGATCGTCCTCGGCCGCGCGGTCGAATTGCGTCTCGGCAACCTCGATGCGCAGCGCGACTGGGGCTGGGCACCGGACTACGTCGACGCCATGTGGCGCATTCTCCAGCAAGAGGCTGCCGACGACTACGTCATTGCGACGGGGCTCGCGCACAGCGTGCGCGAGGTCGCCGAAACCGCATTCCGTCACGTCGGGTTGGACTGGCGCGACTATGTCGTCGAGGACCCTCTACTGTTGCGGCCCGCCGAGGTGGACCACCTGATCGGCGACGCCAGCAAGGCGCGCACGCAACTCGGTTGGGCGCCGACCGTCGATTTCGGGGAGATGATCCGGTGCATGGTCGACGCCGACATCGCCGCGTTGCAGGCCGGACGCGAAGGCGCCACGGCGGCGGGTCTTCGCGCTTCGTGAGATCCTTCAGGGTGACGCCACATTCGTAGAATCGCGACGGGAGTGCGGCGCGAATGGGGTAGAACGGCGGGCTGAGACCACACCTGGCAGCCGCGCATGCAGGCGCTGCACTCCGGTGAGGACTTCGCCCTGATGGGCTGGATCTGGGCGCTGCTCAATCTGGCACTGGTCGTTGCCAGTGTCATCGTGCCGCTTTTCTTCCACCTACCGCGGGGGTATGTCATCGCCGCGGCGACGTTGCTGCGCGCCTCGATGCTGGCGCTCGCCGCGGTTGCACCGTCGCTCGCACCGGCAATCGTCGGCTTTCTGTTGTTCGAGTTCGGCTTCGGACTGACCGAGCCGTTGATGCTCGGCTGGATGAACGCGCATGCCGGCTCGGAGCGGCGGGCGACGGTGCTGTCGGTGCGGCAGATGTCGTTCACGCTCGGCGGCGCAGTCGGCCTGGTCGTGTTCGGCGTGGTCGCGCGCGATCACGGCATACCCGTCGTGTGGTTGATTGCGGCCGGCACGTTGGCCGCCACCGCCGCAGGCTTCGCTCTGGTTGGCAGCCGTGAAGGACGAACACCATGACGAACACCATTAAGGAAGTCGGTCGACGAAATCGGGGCACGTTCCCAGCCCCAGCACTCCCCAAACCACCCGTCTATTGCCGTGTCGGCCCCGACGCCCGAGCGGCAGCCAAGCCCCGTTGTCTGTCGCCTGCGCAACCGACATTTGTATTGCCTCCCGGACACCGCGGTGCTAAGCCCACGCTGCTTTCTTGGATACCAAGATTCACTCGCTCGTGAGCGCGTCAGCGCCACGAAAAGTATGGCGCGATACCGTCGGGCACCAGGCGACGCGCACGGAGGAATTCTCATGCATCGTATTCTGCGAACGACCGCACTCTTGGCGTTGCTCTTGGGCATCGCCCCCGCGAGTGCTTTTGGCTTGGTGTGGAACGTCCCGGGAGACAACTCGGGGACCTGTACGGTTGGCGTCCCCAGCTGTGACACGATTGCAGCCGCCGTCGCTGCTGCCACCGGTGGCGACACGATCGCGATCGGCGCCGGTACGTTCGCAGGGGTGGGGAATTTCGACATTGTCGTCGACAAGCAACTCACGATCACCGGCGCTGGGCGCAACGACACCACGGTCGAGCCCGATGCGGCTGCGTCTGGGTTTTCGATCCGCGCCGACAACGTTTCCATCAGCGATCTCGCCGTCGACGGCGGCGCGCGCGGCATCCGATTCGAGACGACTGCAGCCGACAATGCACAGATCGTTCGTGTCGACTTTCGCAACAGCACCAGTCGGGGCATCGAAATTGCGACGAACCAACCGGTGACCGACGCCGTCGTCGACGACTGCACCTTCACTTCCGTCGTTACCGGCATCCGGATGGCTTCGACGAGCCAGGTAGATGGGCTGGCAATCACGAACTCGACGTTCACCGCCAACAACTACGCGATCTATCAGGCCAATGACGGCAGCACGTCGACCCTCACCAATCTCCAAGTCAGCGATTGCGAATTCACCAACCAGACACTTTACGCCATCTATGCCGAGGAGATGCGGGATTCGACGATCGCCGACTCGATCTTCACCAACAACCGCGTCGCCTTTCAGCTCCTGAAGCTGTACTCCGGCTCCGGCGTGGCTGCTGCCAACATCACGATCGAAGGCAACGAATTCTCCGCGCATACGTTTTCGACGATCAATCTCGAAGTCTACACGATGGGCCTGGAGGGCGGCGCTACCATCGCCGACAACGAGATCGACCTGGACGTCTCGACCCTGGCGTTCAATGCGGCGGGGATCTTCGTCGGCCTGAGCCACTCACTGACCCATGCGCCGGTGCAGATCACGGACAACTCGATCCGCCTAGCAGGCACTTTCGGCAGCGCCACGGCGGCGTTCGGCGTTCGCCTGCGCCGCAACGGACCGGTCGTGCTGAGCGGCAACGTTCTCGACGGCGGCAGCGTCGGCGGCTCCGGAAACGCGCCGGCCACCAGCGGGCTGTACATCGAAGCGCGCAACTCCGCGACGTCCGCCATGCCGGCGACGACGACGATCGACGCTACGTGTAATCGCATCACCGGGTTTCGCAATGGAGTCAGCGTTTTCAATTCGTTCAGTGCCGTCTACGGCGGCTTGGAAGCGGGTGCCACGGTGACGCTCGCAGACAACGCGCTCGCCGGCAACGACGACTTCGGCGTGCGCAACGGCGGCGACCCTTCCGCGACGGTCAGCGCCGACGGCAATTTCTGGGGTTGTGCAGCCGGCCCGGGCAACGCCGGCTGCGACGCGGTCGACGGCAATGTCGACGTCGATCCAGTGGCCGCCGAAGCAGCATCGTGCGTCGGCTGCGCCAGCGACTCGAACTGCGATGACGCCTGCCTCGCGATGCAGCAATGTGTCGAGGGAGCCTGCACCGGCACACCGATTCCAGGTTGTGGTGACAACTACATCTCCTACCAGGCGAAGGCCCAGAAGAAAGACCTCGCGAAGCTGGTGATCGCCGACAATCTCCTGGACAAAAACTTCGTCATCACCATCAACGCGGTTCACCTCGAGGACACGGAGGCCGACGATCCGGAGAACTTCGCCATCCTGAAGCCACGCAATCTGCTGGTGCCGGCTTACCCAGACACGGAAGCCTCGCCTTCCTGGCCCGACCTCTCCTACGTCCGGTACACGAGCCGGTCCGGCAAGCAGAGCACCGCCCCGGCCGGACCCGACGGGAAGTTTCCGAAACCGGCGAAGCACATTCCGCGTACCTTCCAACTCGAGAACGAGTTCGGCACGGTGGAAGTCGTATCGCGCAAAGTCGTTGCGCTCCTGGCACCGGCCACGGTGAGTTCCATCGACCCCGACCCGGTGGCGCCGGGAGACACCACCCATTTCCATTGCTATGGGGTGAAGCCGACCAAGTCCGTTACCGAGCAGACCCCCGACTACGGCAAGGGCAAGGGCAAGTTCCGCAAGGACTTGCAGGCATTCTTCGCCGAAGACCTCTTCGACGAGTGCGCGCTGACGGCCGAGGGGGATGTGGGCTTCGACGGAACTCCGGTCGAAGGGATGTGTCTCTTCGACGTTCGCGTACCCGTGGAGTTCTGCGCTCCAGCCGATACCAGCAACGTAGAGCCGCCGCGAACGACTTCGGCGGCGATCGTGGAGTCGGTCGCGCAAACTGCGCAAGGCCTCCTCTGCTATCGGATCAAGCCTTCCACCAAGGTGCTCAATGCGACGGTCGGTGCGATTCTGGGCTTGGACGTACGCGACAAGGTCGCCAAGCCGAAGAAGGTCCCGAAGCGCGGCATCAAGACAGGCGATGCCCTCTTCGTGGCGCCGGGGAACGACATCCCAGCTCCGGCGCGGATCGACACCGGCCGGCAGCACACCGTCTGCATCCCGACCGAGGTGCTTGCGGTCGAGTGATGGCGCTACGGCCGGGACGGAATCGTATGGCCGATTCCGTCCCGGCCGTCTGAGCGGCACCGCTTCGGGGCCACGCGCACCTGCAAGTCCGTCCGCGCGCGACTCCCAACAGGGCGCACTCGCGCCGCTTCGCCTCCGCTCGCAAGTACCCCACCATGAACGATGCCCCTCGCTACGATGCCTTGCTGCTCCTTTCCTTCGGCGGTCCGGAACGGCCTGCCGACGTGTTGCCGTTCCTGGAAAACGTCACCCGTGGCCGCAATATTCCCCGGGCGCGGCTCGAGCAGGTCGCCGAACAGTATCATCTGTTCGGCGGCATCAGCCCGATCAACGGGATCAACCGCGAGCTGATCGCCAAGCTACGGCACCTGCTCGATGGCCAAGGGCCGGCGTTGCCGGTCTACTGGGGCAATCGCAATTGGACCCCCTACCTCGAGGACACCGTGCGGCAGATGGCGGACGACGGGGTGCGCCACGCACTCGCGTTCGTGACCTCGGCCTTCAGCTCGTACTCGAGTTGCCGGCAGTACCTCGAAGACATCGAACGCGCACGAGCGGCTGTCGGCTCTGGGGCGCCGGTGATCGAGAAGCTCCGTCCGTACTGGAACCATCCTGGCTTCATCGCAACGATGATCGAACGGACGCAGGCGGCGGTCGAGCGAGCGCCGACGGATGCGCGCCTCGTATTCACGGCACACAGTATCCCGATCGGCATGGCGGAAGGGTGCGACTACGAGTTGCAGCTACGCGAGGCGGCGTCTCTGATCGCGAAGGCGATCGACCCCACACGCGGCTGGGACCTCGCCTTTCAGAGCCGCAGCGGGCCGCCGACGCAACCGTGGCTCGAACCCGACATCAACGACCACCTCGCGGCGCTGGCCGGGCGCGACACCCGCGCGGTCGTGCTCGTGCCGATTGGCTTCGTCGCCGACCACATGGAGGTCAAGTTCGATCTCGACACGCAGGCGGCCGCAACCGCGCGACGACTCGGCATCGAGTTGGTCCGCGCCGCCACGGCCGGCACGGCGCCGCGATTCGTGGAGATGATCCGCGCGCTGGTGCTCGAGCGCGTCGAGGGGAAGGCTCCGGCATTCGTGGGCACGCGTGGCCCGCAACCCGTGCCGTGCGCCCCCGACTGCTGCCGTTACGTTGCAGCGCACCGGCCGCATTGACGATCGTCGCACGGCGATTGCGCCGCGCACGGCAGGGGTTTAGCTTCCTCGCATGAGCGAAATCTCTCTTTCGACCGTCGAGCCGGAGAACCGTGAGCGGCCGGTGATCCTCAAGACCGAGGCGACCCGGGCGATCGAGGCGGATGCCGAGATCCAAGCGCTGAGCCACGACGAGTTGATCGAGGGCATCCAGCGTCTGCGCAAGGAACGCGACGCCGTGATCCTCGCGCACAACTACGAAATCGGTCCGATCCAAGACATTGCCGACTTCGTCGGCGATTCACTCCAGCTTTCGCAACAGGCAGCCGCAACGAACGCGTCGCGGATCGTCTTCTGCGGCGTCTACTTCATGGCGGAGACGGCGGCGATCCTGTCGCCGGACAAGCAGGTCCTGATTCCCGACAATGAGGCCGGGTGCTCGCTGGCGGCGATGGCGACCGCCGCGGAAGTGCGCCGCTGGCGCGAGAAGCACCCGGGAGCGATCATCGTCGCCTACGTCAATACGAGCGCCGAGGTGAAGGCCGAGGTCGACTACTGCTGCACGTCGAGCAACGCGGTGAAGGTCGTCGCCTCGATCCCCGCAGACAAGGAGATCTTGTTCCTGCCGGACTTCTTCCTCGGCCTCTACATCCAGCGCATGACCGGCAGGAAGTTGCACCTGTGGATGGGCGAGTGCCACGTGCACGCCGGCATCCGCCCGGACGACATCCACACCATGTGGAAGAAATACCCGGAAGCCGACCTGGTGCTGCATCCGGAATGCGGCTGCGTCAGTCAATGCATGTTGTCGATCGCCGACGGCGACCTGCCCGCGGAGAAGACGCACGTGCTCAGCACCGGCGGCATGGTGCAGTACGCGAAGAACAGCACCGCGAAGGCGACGCTGGTGGGCACGGAAGTCGGGATGCTGCATCGCATGCGCAAGGAGAATCCGAACACCGAGTTCATCCCGCTCAAGCGCGACGCGATCTGCGAGTACATGAAGACGATCACGATCCCGAAGTTGTACCGCTCCTTGCGTGATTTGACCTACGAAGTACGGGTTCCCGAACCGACGGCGACGCGGGCCCGCGCAGCGATCGAACGGATGATGCAGCATTTGTGACCCCCGGGCGTCCTCCGGCGCCCATCGATTCCAACATGGCAGTTGCGCTGCGGTGAGCGTTGGCGGATTTCCAGAAATGCGAGTGCCTGGGGAGAATTCGCAGCGCAGCAAGACCCGGGGCGGCGGGATTCTACAACGATCGTCGATTTGGGGTTGGCGAGACGATTGCTTCGCTGTTAAGCAGCTACGAACCGCGAGGTGACCATGATCGAACCCCGAAACACCGAGAGTGCGCCGCAAGCGCGCGACGGATCCGCCCAGCAAGCGCCCCTGCCCGTTGCCGACGAAGGCCGTCGGCCCGCTTCGGGCCAGTTCTCGGCGTGGAACGAAGGTTTGTCGCTCGGCTGGATTGCCAGCGACGGCCCGAGCGCCTGCAACACCCCGATCGCGACTCCAAGCCAGTGGAGTCGCTGAGCGCTGCGCGCCCGGTCCTCATTTTCCCCCTGGGCCGTCTCAGGCTGCCAGCGGCCTCCCGGGGCGGAACCGTACCTGCATTTCCTTCACACCGTTGATGAACGTCGACCGCAGTCGCCGCGGCGGTGCCGTCAGTTCCATGTCGTCGACCCGCGCCAGGATGCCGCGAAACACCTCATTCAGCTCGAGCCGGGCGAGGTTTGCGCCGAGGCAGAAGTGCTCGCCGAAGCCGAAAGCGACATGTTCGTTCGGGCTGCGGCGAATATCGAAGCTGTCGGGATCGCGAAAGATGTCCTCGTCGCGGTTGGCCGACGGGTACCAGAGGATGACTTTCTGGTCCGGCTCGATCTTCTGGCCGCGGATTTCGGCGGCAGCCGTCGTCTGGCGGCGGAAGCAGTGCACCGCCGGCGCGAACCGCAGGATCTCCTCGATGGCGGAGGGTAGTAGAGCCGGGTTGCGGCGCAGCTCGGCGAGTTGCGCCGGATGCTCGAGCAGCGACAGCATGCCGTTGGACGTAACCGTGCGGGTCGTCTCGTTGCCGGCGATCAGCAGCAGCAGGAAGAAGAAATTGAAGTCGGTCTCGTCCAGCGTCTCACCGTCCAACTCCGCCTTGACCAACGCCGTCGCGAGATTGTCCGACGGCACCGCCAGCGCTAGTTCGCGCAGCTTCGTCGCGTAGACGAACATCTCGGCGAATGCCTCCTCGGCGCCGCGTTCGTTCACTGATCTTCCGTCTGCGTGGTAGTCGGGATCGTCGAAGGCAACCATCTTATTGCCGACGTCGTAGATCTGGCGGCGGTCCTCTTCTGGAACGCCCATCATCTCGCAGATGACCTCGAGCGGCAGGCGGGCGGCGACATCTTCGACGAAATCGCATTCGCCGCGCTCGATGATGCCGTCGATGATCTTGTCGACCATCGCACGGATGCTCGGCTGCAGGTCTTGGATGATGCGCGGCGTAAACGCGCGGCTGACCAGGGCGCGGTACTGGCGATGCTTCGGCGGATCCATGTTGAGCATGATCGCCTGCACGTAGGGAAGGTCCTTCGGATCAGGATCGCGCGTCAGCGTGCCCTGGCGCGCGGACGAGAAGAGTTGAGGACTGCGGGAGACGAACTTGAGATCGTCGTATTTGGTGACGGCCCAGAAGCCGGGGCCGTCCGTCTCGTGGTGCCAGAAGACCGGCGCCTCGCGGCGCAGCAGCGCGAACATCTCGTGCGGCGTGCCGCGTTGGAAAATGTCTGGGTTGGTCAAGTCGATGTCGGCGAGTTGCATGGGGCGTCCTCTCTTGGCGCAAACGAACGTTTGTTTATTCCGACGGGTTCGTTACAGTCAAGCGCCAACCACCCGGCGCTGCCGCTTGCACGTTGCGGCCCTGGTGATGGAAGGTGGAAAAAGATGCGTCGACTTGCGAGCCTCTGGCTGGATTACGGGCGCGATTTCGCGCCGAAGCGCTATACCGCCCGCACCCGTGACGGCTGGAAGATTGCGCTCTACCGCTATCCGAGCGGCACGAGCAGCCACCGCACGCCGGTCCTCCTCTGCCACGGCATGGGCGCCAACCACCACAACATGGACGGTCCCGGGCGGCTGTCGCTGGCGCGCTATCTGGCGCGCCGCGGCTACGACGCCTGGGCGATGGAAGTGCGCGGCGCCGGCAATTCGACGCGGCCCACCTGGTGGAACGGCAAGAGCTACAACTGGACGTTCGAGGATTACGTCCACCACGACGCACGTGCCGCGCTGCGCACCGTCTTGCGCGAGACCAACGCCGAGAAGGTGCACTGGGTCGGTCATTCGATGGGCGGTATGATCGCCTATGCGCTGCTGATGACGCCGATCCATACCAAGCTCGCGAGCGTCGTCACCCTCGGCTCGCCGACGATGAGCCAGGTCGGCCATCCGTTGCTCGACGTCGGCATCCCGTTCGCCGGCCTGCTGCGCTACCTGCCGGCGCGGCTTCCGTCAGGCACCTTGTGCCAACTCGCCGCCCCGCTCGCAGGCCTGGTACAGATGGTGGGCCAGCGCCCACTCGCCGAACTCGGCTTCCATGCCGGCAACATCGACAGCAACCTGTTGCGCACGCTCATGCTCACCACGGTCGAGGACATTCCGACGTCGCTGCTGCGCGAGTTCGCCCGCTGGTACGAAACCAAGACGATGAGCGACCGCTACTCCGTATTTGACTTCAGCGAGCACCTCGAACGCATCACCAACCCCCTGTTCGTCATCGCCGGCAGCAAGGACGAACTGACCCCGGTGCGCGACCTGCGCTACGTCTACGACACCGTGCGCTCCGCCGACAAGGATTTCCGCGTCATCGGCAAGGCCGAAGGCTTCCGCTGCGACTACAGCCACGCGGACCTGGTCCTCGGCCTCAACGCGCCGGACGATGTGTACCCGCTGATCTACAAGTGGCTCGAGAGCCATCGCAGCGAGCGCGCGTTGCGGCCCGCGGGTTCGGCGCATTTGCGGATCGTGCCGCGCCACGACGAAGTTTTTAGTGTTTAGTTTTTCGTGTTGAGTTGCGGTGCCGGCCGCTGGCCGGCGTCCCATTGTAGGGCGGAGCCCTTCCGCCAACTCAAAATTCAAAACTCAAAACTCAAAACTACCCTACCCTACCCTACGGTTGCCGGCGACCGGCACGACCGGTAGTAGCTGCGGATGCTCGCGCTCCGCCACCGCACCCCTGAGGCTTGGAAACACGTCGCTCTCGGCGACGTCGGCGCATTCCTCCAAGACCACGCCGCCAACGAACGCAAGGTTTCCGGCAGTGCGATGTGGCTCGCGGTGCACTTCCCGGAGCGCCACGAACTCGTCGACGCGATGGTCGAACTCGCCCGCGAGGAACTCGAACATTTCGCCCTCGTCTACGCTCTGCTACGCGAGCGCGGCCTCGGACTCGGCGCCGACCTGGCGGATGCGTACATGGGCCGTATGCACGGCTTGCTGCGCAAACGCGACACCAACACCCACCTGCTCGACCGCCTGCTGACGTCCGCCCTCGTCGAAGCCCGCGGCTGCGAGCGCTTTCGGTTGCTCGGCGAAGCCCTGCCCGACGGCCCCCTGCGCGAGTTCTACGTCGGGCTCGTCGGCACCGAGGCGCGGCATCATGCGCTCTTCCTACGCCTTGGCCGCCTCTATTTCGCGCCGGCCGAGGTCGAAGTGCGTCTCGACGAACTGCTCGACGCCGAAGCCGTGATCGCCCGTAGTCTGCCGCTCCGCCCGGCACTCCACTGACGACACTTCGGCGCTATGCCGATGGCTAGGCGCAACCCAGGCGCTTCGGTGGCGACATATTGCCGCAGTGGCATCCGCCGGATGACATTCTCCCGCACGTACTCGCACGATTCGCCGATTCGACCGTGATCAGCCGCCCGGAATCGCACTTGCTATGGTTGTTGCCATGGAAGCGAGTGCAACGCATCGACGGCGGCTGAATTCAACCAGGCATCTGCATCTGCGGCTGGCCGAAAACCAACGCCACGCTCCGACGCCGAGCTCCGTCGCAATTGCGACGCACGACGGAGTTCGATTCGCCCGGCTGGCACGCATCGTGCGTTCGGACTGGTTCAGCAACGCGCGCCCACGAACGACGCAGACGCCTCGCGCGGTCGCGCGGGACGCCGTGCCGAATCATCAACGGAGAGACACCATGTGGAAATTCATCGGAGTAACCGTCTGGCTTATGTCCTTCTTGAGCGGAATATCGCTCGCGGGAGGCTTCTAGCCGCCTACCGGCAGCGCACCCTCCGCGGTGCGGGACGCGCAGCGCCGAGACGACGTTGCTGCGCGACCCAACCACTCGGTCGGCAGCGCACCACGTCACTGACCGAGCCGCCCGCAACCAGGCGGTCCGCCACGTCGAACGCGGCGCGGACCGCCCCCCCCAACAAATTAGAAGATCGTCGATTACGCTGGGGTTTGCGCCCCTCCCGATGCGGGAGAATACCTTTGCAAAGGCGCAGCCGATCCCCTACCTTGGGGTGACTTCGTCGCCTGACGCACGCCCGGCTCTGCGGTCGTGCGCACCTGGCAAGAAAGGTCGATCCCTATCCATGTGGCTCCCATCAAAGACCCGGTGTTGGACTTTTTCCGCCGCGAGCGCGGCAAGCCGAGCGCTGCCTATCGCCGTTGCGCTCGTAACCGGGTGCGCCGCATTGGCGCTGGGCCAGACGGCGACGCCGACGCCGACAGCCACGCCGGTACCAACGTTTGCACCGGACACTTGCTTTGCCGTTCCCGACTCGATCGACAGCTTGGTGACCGTCGACCCAGAGACTGGGGCCGAAAGCGTGCTCGGCTTGACCGGCGCGGGCAGTACGATTCGCGGCTTGGCGATCCCTCCGGTCGGCAACGTTCTCTATGGGGCCACGGCAGAGCGGCTCGGCAGCATCAACCCCGCATCGGGAGCCTTTACCCAGATCGGTCCGTTCGGCACGGCTGTCAACGGCGACCTCGGACCGCTCGAACTCGACAACTTGGTCGGGCTGTCGTTCAATTCCTCGAGTGGAGCGCTTTACGGCGTACAGCGCACCACCCTCGACCTCGACACGTGCTTCGCCGTCGAAGGCACCGGCGACACCGTGGTGACGATCGATCGCTTTCTCGGCAACGATACCGCCGTCGGCGCGACGAGCGACGGCATCGAGGCGATCGCGCTCGTCGGCCACATGCTCTACGCGGCCAGCGGCGACCAACTCGGGGTCATCGATCGCGACACCGGCGTGTTCACGCCGCGCAGCTCTACATTCGGCCAGGGCGACCCAGGCCCGATCGACTTCGACGACGTGCGCAGCCTGACTTTCAACGTCGTCAACCGCGTCATGTACGCAAGCAACCGCGAGGTCGGGGCGGACGACCTGCTGTTCATCGTCACGCTCGCCACCGGCGCACACACGCCCCTTCAATTCAATGCCAGTACGGCAGACTACGCGACCATCTCGGGCGGCAGTTGCGTGTCGCCGGTCGACATCGAGGCGCTGGCGATGAATCCCGACGGCACGGTTCTCTACGGCAGCGACGGCGACAACCTGGTGACCATCAATGCAGCCACCGGAGCCTGCAACGTGATCGGTCCTTTCGGCGGCGTTGGCCCGTCCGTCACCATCACCGGCATGGGCTTCGAGGACGGCGGCACGCTGCACGGCACGGACGCAAGCAACTTCTATTCGATCAACCTCGCAACCGGCGAAGCGACCTTCATCAACGCGCTCACCGAAGGCACCAACTACGGCGCCCTCGATTGCCCGATTGCCGTGCCCGACGCCCTTTTCCGCATCGATCCCGCGACGGGTTCCTATGTCCCTCTGGCGTTCGAATTCGAGTTTAGCGACTACGCCCTGATCGAGGGCACGACCTGTGGCACCGAAATCGACGCGATCGCCTATCATCTCGTCGAAGACATTCTGTTTGGGATCGACCGGACGAACGATGATCTGGTCGAAATCGACTTCGTCGATGGCTTTTGCAACAACGCCTTCTCGCTCGGTCTCGGCGTGTCCGATCTCGTCGCCTTGACGTACTCGCAATCTACGAACGAGTTGCTGGCGACGAACGACACGAATCTCTACGTCGTGAACTCCGATAACGCGATCGCCACATTGCACGCACCGCTGTCGGCGGGCACCGACTACGAAGCGCTCGAGTGCCCCGTCGCCGGCTGCCCGCTGGTCGTCCGCAAACGTCACACCGGTATTCCCTACGCCGGAGCCGAACTCACCTATCGCCTGTTCTGGCTCAATCCCTGCGAGGGGATCACGTTCAGCAACGTCGTCCTGACCGACGTTCTCCCGGCCGGACTCGAACTGATCTCGGCTTCTTCGACTGCGGCCACCGTGCAGACCAATGGCAACACGGTCACCCTGACGGACTCCTTCGTGCCCAAGAGTCCCGCCCTCTTCGCGACGCTGCGAGCGAAAGTCACCGCTAGCGCCGGCGCACAAGTGACCAACCTCCTTACGTTGCGCGACAACTTCGGCCGCACCTTCACGTCCTCGGACCGGATCAGAGTGCGCGAGGCGCGCAGCCGGGCATCGTTGAGTCTCCATTCCCAGAGCAAATCCGCTCCGGGCAAGACGGTGACCTACACCGGACGCTACAAGGGGATCGACGTCAACAACAGTCTGATCTTGGCGCTGCCTGCTGGTGTTTCCATCGTCAACATCTACCCATCGGCGGCGAGCGTTGTCGGCAACGTCGTCACGTGGTCCAATCTCCCGGCGCCGGTCGGCGGCGTACGCGTTCGAACGCGCGTCAGCACGACGGTCGCAGCGTCGACCGTGTTCACGGCGACGGCGACCCTGACGGACGGCGCCGGCACCGCGCTCGAGAGCATCCGGGACACGTCGATCACGCTGCTTTCAACATCGCCGACACTGCCGACGGAGAGCGTCTCAATTGCGATCGCGGCTGCGAAACAAGCGACAGTCGGGCTTGTCACCACGGTCAGAATCCAGTATCGAGATGTGCAGGGTACGGCCACGGTGGTGGCCAACCTGCCGGCGGGCTTATCGCCGACGCAAACGACCCCGGCGGCTCTCATATCCGGCAACACCTTGACGTGGCCGGACGTGAAGCCGGGCGATGGCTCGCTCACAGTAAAGGCGCTGCTTGCTAGCGACGCGGCGCCCGGCTCGGTACTGACGATAGATGCCACCGTCAACGACAGTGGAAGCGGCTCGGCGAGCGCCAGCGCTCAACTCACCGTCCGCAATTGAACCCAACGGGCGTCGCGCCCAAACGTCGCGCGCCCGAGATAGAGCCCGTCCTGTGCTTCAGGACCTGCGCTGGAGGAACATACCGTGAATCTACTTGGGGGCATTGCCTCGTTCTTGCGTGTTTCTCTCGCCATTGCGGCCGTGCTGGGCGGCATCGTGTTCGCGCCGATGGCGCAAGCGCAGAGTGTGACCGAATTCGCCGCACCGACGTCGCCCAGCAGCGCCCCGTTCGGCATCGCTAGCGGCCCTCTCGGTCGCCTCTGGTTCACGGAGTTCACGGCCAACAAGATTGGCAACGTGACGGTCGACGGCATCGTCACCGAAGTCGCCAACGTCAGCAGCGGCCCTGCCAATATCGTCGAAGGCCCGGACGGCAACCTCTGGTTCACGGCGCACAACGCCAATCGCATCGGCCGACTGACTCCCGCCGGCACCCTGACGGAATTCATCATCCCGACGCCGAATAGCAAACCGTTCGACATCACCGTCGGCGCAGACGGCAACCTCTGGTTCACCTCTTCCGGAACCTCGAACATCGGCAGGATCACGCCCGCAGGCGTCATCACCGAGTTCCCGATTCAGAGCGTGATGGGCAACCCGTTGGGCATCACCGCAGGTTCCGACGGCAATGTCTGGTTCACTGGGCACAACAGCAACACCATCGGCCGCATTCTCGTCGCCGCACCGAATACCGTCACGGAATATACTCTGCTACCCGGCTCCATGCCCCAAGATATCACCACGGGATCCGACGGCTTCCTCTGGTTCACCGAGTCCGGCTCGCAACGCATCGGTCGCATCGACCCGGTCCCGCCGCATACGATCGTCGAGTTCCCGATCGCCGGCAGCGACGCCCTCTACGGCATCACCGCGGCTGGCGACGGCAACCTCTGGTTCACCGATTTCAACCTGAGCCGAGTCGGCCGTATCACTCCTTCCGGCAGCATCACGATCTTTCCGCTGAATGCGGGTAGTGCGTCGCCGGGAATCGCCGCCGGACCGGACAACGCCGTCTGGTTCACGTTGTTCTTCCGCCACCGCATCGCCCGACTCGGCCCCATCGGCCCGACGCCAACCCCGACCGAGACGGCGACCCCGACCGCGACCCCTACGTCGACCGCCACCGCGACCGCCACGCTGACGCATACGAACAGCCCAACGGCGACGGCGACGCCCACAGCGACCGCCACGGCGACGCTGACCAATACCTCGACCGCGACGGCCACGCCCACGGCCACGCCCACCGACACGCCCACCGCAACCGCGACGGCAACCGACACGCCAACCCCCACGGCGACCGAGACACCGAGCGAGACGCCTACCGCGACCGCCACGGCGACGGCGACAGATACACCCACAGCAACGCCTTCGGAAACCTCCACGGCGACACCGACCGACACCGCAACGGTGACGGCAACGCCGACCGCAACCGAAACGGGCACGCCGACCGAGACCGCGACCGAAACCGCGACGCCGACCGAGACCGAGACCCCGACCGAAACGCCGACCGCAACCGAAACGGCAACCGATACCGCGACGCCGACGGTGACCGAGACGCCGACCGAAACCGCCACAGCGACGGAGACATCGACCCCGACGGTCACGGACACGCCCACGGAAACCGCCACCCCGACCGAGACGGCGACGGAGACGGCGACGCCTAGCGAAACCGCAACGCCGACCGAGACCGAAACGCCCACGGTGACAACCACGCCGACGGAGACGGAAACGGCGACGGAAACGCCTACCGGGACGCCGACGTCTTCGCCGTCGGCGACATTCACCGCGACCGACACGCCGACCGAAACGGCAACGTCAACCGCGACGGCGACGGCAACGCCGACCTACACCGGCACCGCCACCCCAACGGTGACGGCGAGCCCGACCGAAACGCCAACGCCGGTCGCAACCGCTACCGCTACTGCTAGCCCGACCGCGCCGCATACGCCGACACCGACGGCGACCGACACAGCCACGGCGACGCCCACATCCACGGAAGCTGCGACGGCAACCGCGACAGCAACCGCGACCGCCACGCCGCCCCCACCCTGCCCCGGGGATTGTTTCGACGATGGCGAGGTCACCGTTGACGAGTTGCTGGTGATGATCACCATCGCCCTCGGCGAGGCGCCGGCCAGCAACTGCAGTGCAGGCGATACCGACGGCGACGGCGCCATCACGGTCGACGAGATCCTGCGGGCGATCTCGAGCGCGCTGAACGGCTGCCGTTGAGTTCCCCGGGCGCAACGCCGACGGCCGCCCGGGGAACCTGGTTCGATCTCGACGGCCGCGTCGCGCTCGTCACCGGCGCCGGCAAGGGCTTGGGCCGGACCATCGCCGGCGCGCTCGCCCGCGCCGGCGCCGATATCGTCGCGGTGAGCCGGACCCCGGCTGACTTGGAGGCCGTCGCGGCCGAAATCGCCGCCCTCGGCCGGCGCTCGGTGCGAATCGTCGCCGACGTCGGCGACGAAGGCGCCGTGCAGGCAATGGTCGAGCAGGCGCTGGCGGGCTTGGGGCGGATCGACATCCTGGTCAACAACGCCGGCATCGAAGGCGTCGCACCGGCGCTCGAGATCGAGGTTGCGGATTGGGACCGGGTGATGGCCGTGAACCTGCGCGGCCCGATGCTGTGCTGCAAGCACGTCGGCCCGCATATGATCGCGCGGCGCTGCGGAAAGGTGATCAACGTCGCCTCGGTGCTGGCGAGCCAAGCGCAGCGCAAGATGGGCCCCTACGCGACGAGCAAGGCCGGCTTGGTGCAATACACCAAGGTGGTCGCCCTCGAGTGGCTGCCGCACAACATCCAGGTGAACGCTCTCTGCCCGGGCTATTTCGTCACCCCGATGAACCGCGACTTCCTCGAGAGCCCCGCAGGCATTCGCTTCCTGGAGCGACTACCCGCCAAGCGCGCCGGACACGCCGACGAGATCGCCGGCGCCGCGGTCTTTCTCGCCTCGGACGCGACGAGCTACATCACCGGCACCGCACTCTACGTCGACGGCGGACACAGCCTACGCTAGCGGGGCTGTGCCCCGGCCCATATTTTCATTGCCCCGCTCCCCTGCCTGCGGCGCCGAGCCTTCCGTCCTCCGTAGCTGCGCCACTGCGGAGGACGGCTCGGCGGGCGGGCCGTCGGGTCGCTGCAGCATCCGCGCTCGAAAATTTGACTCGTCGTGAAGCTCGTCCCACGCTCAAAGGTCAATCAAACGGCACGCGCGTCATAGACGACGTAGAGCATCAGGTAGACGATCACTCCGGTCACCGACACGTAGAGCCAGATCGGCAAGGTCCAACGGGCAATCCGCCGATGCCGCGCGCGCTCCATGCGCAGCCCGAGATAGAGGGTGATCACGGCCAGCACCGGCACCGCTGCGGCGAGCACGACGTGGGTGACCAGAACCGTGAAGTATACCGGCCGCACCCAACCCGTACCCGGGAACGGCACCGAGCCGGCATAGGCGTGGTAGATGAGATACGAGATCAGGAACAGCACGGAGGTCGCGAACGCGGCGAGCATGCAGCGACGATGCGATTCGATCTCGCCCGCGCGGATGAAGCGGTAGCCCAGCAGCAGCAGCACGGTGGCAACCGAGTTGAGCGCGGCGTTTAGGGTCGGCAGGTCACGTACTTCCATGTCTTCCTCGCCTGGCCGGTTCCATTACTGCGTAGGGCTCTCACCGTATCGCGCTCGGGCAAGTTGGGTCGCATCCCGGATGAGGGCGGCGACGCTCTCGTCGTCGGTGCCGTGGTAGTAGCCGCGAATCCGGCCCGCACGATCCACGAGGACGAACCGGTCGGAGTGGAGGATGATCCCCTCGCCGTCCACTGCCTGCGCTTCGGTACGTTCCGCCACTGCCAGCTTGAAACCGTCACGGACCAACGCATACATCGCGGCGCGCGAACCGGTGACGAACGACCACAGCTCCGGCGCCGCGCCATGACGGATACCATAGTCGCGCAAGCGCTCCGGGGTATCCGTCACTGGATCTACCGAGAACGAGACGAGCCGAACCCCATTTTCATTGCGAACTTGCTCCTGGACGACCGCCATCTGTTGCGTCAATCGAGGGCAGAAAGAGGGGCACGAGGTGAAAATGAAATCGGCCACCCAGATCTGACCGCGCAGGTCGCTGAGCCCGAGCGCGTCGCCATTGCTGTCGACCAAGCGAAAATCCGGGAGTTCAGCGAGCACCGGCAACTCGGGCGAATCGCCGAGGCGCGTCAGCAACAACCCGGCAAGGGCGATCACGACACCTGTCGCGACGATCGACATCCACTTCATCGTGAGTTGCCACCGACGGCCTGACCCGACCGCCGTCGCATAGGGCTCAGCCGAGCAGAAAGATACCGCTTTCGACCTTGTCGACGGCCATCGCAACGAGGAGCAGCGGCAAGTACAGCAGGGACGCGAAGACGACGTTCTTCGCAGTCGCCTGGTCGAGTTGGCGCGAATACGCGAGGCCGTAGGCAAAGAAGGTCAGCCCGAGAACGAGCGCAACCGCCAGGTAGGCGGGCCCGGCGAGACCGACGAAGTAGGGCAACAAGCCGACCGCGACCAGCGCCAGCGAATTCGTCACCACCTGGCGGGCGGTGCTGCGGCCGTCGGGTTCGACGACCGGCAGCAGGCGGATGCCGGCGCGGCCGTAGTCCTCGCGGTAGACGACCGCAATCGCGAGGGAGTGCGGCAACTGCCAGAGGAACATGATTGCGAACAGAATCCAGGCTTCGATACCGATCGAGCCGCGCACGGCTACCCAGCCGACGACCGGCGGCAGAGCGCCGGGGATGGCGCCGATGATCGTGCACACCGGGCTGATCCGCTTGAGCGGCGTATACGCGAACAGGTAGCTTAGCGAAATCGTCGCAACCACTGCGGCGCTGGCGATGTTGACCACGGCGGCTAGGTAAGCGAGCCCGGCGATGGTCAGGACGACGCCAAATACCGCCGCGTCGATTGGCTCGAGGCGACCGGCCGGCAGCGGGCGCTGCTTGGTACGTTCCATGCGCGCGTCGAGATCGCGCTCGAAGTACTGATTCAGAGTCATCGTCCCGGCGGCCGCGAGCCCCGTGCCGACCAGGGTTGAAAGCAGCCGCAAGATGTCGACACTGCCTTGCGCGGCGACGTAGAAGCCCACTGCAGTCGTCACGAGCACCATCAACACGACCCGTGGCTTCGTCAGCGCAACGAAGTCGGCTACGCGGCGGCGTTCGCTGATGGCAACGACTTCCGCCGCATCGGAACGAAGGATCATGTTCGAAACTCCTCTCGGGGGCATTGGTCGCGAGTCGCGTTCCGCGCGTCACGGCCGCCGCCGCCCGCGTGCTCCGCAGCGCACGCGACTGGCTCAATCTTCGAGTTCATATGCGATCGACCACTGCGTCCGCAAGCGCACTACCATACAGAAACTCGGCCGCGCATCGAAGTCGCGAGTGTACCGATCGCACGCCGCCGAAGCGAGCCCCCGGCGGCGCAGTTCCCTGGCTCGATCGCGCCGGGCAAAACGGCGTTGGCTCGCTCGCCGGCCGCCATGGATCTGATCGTAGTCGCTGCGCAGCGCGACGGCGGCCCGACGCGAACGGCTTCGACTCCATGACGCGGCGCATCTCGGACGGATTCGAGTACTCCGTCTACCGAGGTCGATGAGATCGTCCTGGGGACCCATCGGCTCGCGACCTCATCAAGCCCCCCGCATCAGTGCGCCGCGCCGAGCCCGACCCGGAGTTCGCGCTTGCCGCGGCGTACGTTCAGCGTCACGCCTTCGCCGCCTGCATGCGCGAGGCGCTCGATCAATTCCGCTGCCGTACGCAAGTAATTGCCGCCGACTCCGAGGATCACGTCGCCGCGACGGATCCCCGATCTCTGCCACGGCGCAACGTCGGTCACCACCACACCGCCGCGCTCGGGGTCGATGCCGAACACCTCGGCGAGAACCGCATCGAGGTTCTGGAAGGTAATTCCCGCCGCCGTCGTCAGCTGGTGCTCGACGGAAGCGGAGCGGAGGGAAACGACAGTCGGCCCCTGCATGAGCGTTGCGTTGACGTAGATCGGGCAACCAAAGCGCAACGCCAGAGCGATCGCGTCGCTCGGACGAGCGTCGAGATCGAAGTTGCGCCGCAACGAACGCAAATAGAGTCGCGCGTAGTAGGTTTCTTCGCGCAGCGACTCAATGACGATCTTGTGCAGGCGAACACCCGATTCGAGGAGCGCGTGCTGGAGAAGATCGTGGGTCATCGGGCGCGGCGCGTCGAGTTGTTCGAACTCCATCGCGATCGATCGTGCTTCGGCAGCGCCGATCCAGATCGGCAGCGCTACCTCGTTGCGCCGATCCTCGAGCACGACGACTGGCGCGCGATTCTCCGAATCGAAGCCGATACTGCGCACGTGAACTTCGACTTCGTCCGTCCTGCCGCATGCGCTCACCGTCAGCAACAGCAGGCCGCAGAGGGCAGCAATCACCCGGAGACGTTCGTTTGGTTGCGTTCGAATCATTCGAATCATTCGCAGGAGCTCGTTCGATCCGACTCTACGAGCCGCCCTCCCCCTTTTCAACGGTCTTCGTTCGATGTCACGAGAACGGCAGTGAGACGGCTCTCGAATTCACGCAGGCGATCCGCCTCCGGCCCCGGTGCGATCCATCGCTCGCGGCTGCGTGTGCGCAGTCGACTCGGGCGGCGCGTCGCCGTTATGCAGCCGGCCTCAACGTAGCGCTCGAGGGCATTGTTCAGGGTGATGACCGACTGTCCCTCCGGCTTGCGCACCTCTCCCAACAGGAACGCTGCCTTGTACTGCTTCTTGATGCGATCTTCGATCGTCTTCTCCGCCGCACCCTGACGTTCGAGCTGGAGCAGCACCTGCGCGACGATCCGATACGGCTCGTGAAAGCTATCGAGAACCCCCGCAGTCGCCTCGACGAGCACGTGACGGCGATCGAGACGCCCCTCCGCATCGATGGCCCCTGCTTCCCGATATTTCGAGAGGATTCGCTCGAGCAGCGCCGCACGCTCCGCCGCTGGCGGGCCAGGAAACTCGAGGCGGTAGAGGTCGAGCCACTCACCGAGTGGTTCCGCGAGACTGCCAGGATCATGTCCCTGCAGCAGTAGCGACGAGACCAACGAGGGCACGAGCAGCCAGTGCACGCTGTTGTTCTTGTAGAAATCGAGACTGAGCCGCCGCTCGGGAGGGACGTGAATGACGTCGGGAGCCTCGGGCAAGCGCCGGATCAGTCCCGCGCTCTCGAGAAAGCGCCGGGTCGAACCGAAGTCGCTCGGCGCCGCGCCCGGGGTTCCGCACGCGGGCAGGAGCTCTGCCAGGGCACGCGCGCGCTCGAGGAAGCTGCGATAGCGGATGGCAGTCGAACGTGCGCCGAGAAGGACCGTCGCGGCAATCGCCGTATCGGTGACCGTGCTCGCGTCGTTGATGTCGCGCAGGATGCGTGCCGCAAGCGTCTCGACGAAGGCGCGCTTGCGCTCCTCGGACTCGCGCGTCAGTTCGACCGGACGCCCGTGCGGGGTATCGTCGCGCAACTCTTCGCGCAGTTCGCCGAGCGCCGCGCTCAGGGAGATCGGCTCGGCGAAGGTCACTTGCACGTCGCCATACTGCTGCTGCAGGACGCGGCGCGCACGCAGCAGCGCACCGAGTGATTCCTTCTCCTTTGCCCCGCCCTCGAGTTCGCGCTGGTATGCCTGCTCCTCGACGACGCGGCTGTATTGGATGGCGACGGGGACGAGGTAGAGATCGCGGCGAACGCCGCGCAGGAAGGCACTGACCGTTGCCGAGAGCATCCCGAGCTTGGGCGTCATCAGCTTGCCGCTGCGGCTGCGTCCTCCCTCGAGGAAGAACTCCTGGGTGTAGCCCTCGCGGATGAGGTACGTCAGGTAGCTGCGAAAGACCAGCTTGTAGAGTTCGTCGTCGCCGAAGCTACGGCGGATGAAGAAGGCACCGGCGCCGCGAAAGATCGGACCAATCGGCCAGAACGAGAGGTTGTCGCCGGCAGCGATATGCGGCGGGCTCAAATGGTTGCGGTGAAAGATGTACGAGAGGATCAGGTAGTCGAAATGGCTCCGGTGGCACGGGAGCAACACGATCGGGTGTTGCTTGAGCGTCTCCGCAACCCGCTCGAGACCGACACAGGAGAGCTTGCCGAACATGCGGCTCCAGAGCTGATTGATGACGACCTCGAGAAAGTTGATGTACGAGCCCTGGTAGTTGGCCACCATACCGTCGACGTACCGCCGTGCGGTGCGCCAAACCTTCGCCTCGGGCTTGCGCTTGGCCCAGGCGTAGCGCTCGACGTAACGCTTGAGGCTGGGATCGGACAACACAATGTCGCGCACCTGGGATCGCGGCAGCAGCGTCGGCCCCTGCACCATCCGCTCCTCGCGGTAGAGGAAGATCTGCAACGCACGCGACAGTCGCTTGACGATGCGCTCGGCGCCCTCCGGGCGGTGCCGCTCGACGATCTCGCGCAACTGCACGTCGCGACCGACGACGATGGTCGTGTCGCGCCAGTTCCACAGGAACGACAGCAGCCGGCGCAATTCTCCCGGCGCCTGGCGCACGGTGTAGACGACGGCCGCCAAGCGCGATTCCTTGCGCCGATAGCCGCGGCCGCGGACGATCGCCAACGGCACGAACGAGACGCTCTGCGGGTCGGACCATTGACCGATCACGATTTCACGAATGTAGTCGGCGCCGACCCGAGCCCGGTCGAGTGCCTCGGGCTGCCGCGCCACCCCGCCGACGCCCGGGGCGCGGCTGCGCATGAAGATCAGCACCGGCTGGCGCTGTTCGACGAGTTCCCGGCAGCGGCGCCGATGCTCGCTGCGCAACCGGGTACGATCGATGAAGTGGCTGGCACGAAACCAGCCGCTGATGCTGCGCACGAATCCGGCGAGCGGCTGCAACCAAAAGGTCGCGAGTTCCGGTGCGAAAACCGGGCGCGGCATGCCTGCGTTGGCGAGCGCCGTCGACACCAGCAGGAAGTCGAACAACGAACGGTAGCGAACGACGTAGACGATGGCGCTCGACTGCGCCAAGGCACCCACGAAACGCGTCGCCTCCGCGTCGATCTTCACGTGCCGGAAGAGACGGCGCGCCAACATCCCGACGAACCAGCCGAGCTCGCCGTCGCCACGCCCGGGGATGGTCCTATCGATCGCGTCATCGCGCGCTGGCTCTTCCATCGCCGGCTCATCCTACATGGGGAAGCTGGAGTTGCACACGGAGGCGATGGGCCGAGGATCAAGGAGCAAGGGCCAAGAAGGACGGGCCAGGGTTCAATCGGGCAGGCGGCAAGGGGAGGTCATCGGCGCAGGGTGTCGAGCGTCGCCAGGAAGCGGTCGACATCCTCTTCGTCGATATAGAAATGAGGGGCAAGACGCACGCCGCCGCCACGCGCCCTGACGGTGAAGCCAGCGTCGCGCAGTTGGCCGGCGATCACGTCCGGGTCGCCCGCGGGCCGGAAGACGAGAATTCCCGAGCGCCTCGTCGGTTCCCACGGGCTGATGATCGCGGCGCCGCGCGCGCGCAGACCGGCCGCGAAGCGGTCGTTGAGCGCGTAGAGACGCTGCTCGATCGCCGTAGGCCCGACTTCGAGCAGGAGGTCGATTGCCGCCCCGAGGGCTACCGTGCCGAGCACCGATGGGCTGCCGGGCTCGAACTTCGCCGCGTCCGGCCGCGGATCGAAATGATAGGGCAGGTAGGTCTCGGCGTTGGTGACGCTCTTCCAGCCGTGCAGCACCGACTGCAACCGGCTCTCGACGCGGCGCGCGACGTACAGGCAACCGCAGCCTTCCGGCGCGAGCAGCCACTTGTGGCCGCCGACCGCGAGGAAATCGATGCCGCACGCCTCGACGTCGAGCGGCACCGCACCCACGCCCTGAATGCCGTCGACGCACAGCAGAATGCCGCGTTCACGGCAGAACGCACCGATGGCTGCCAGGTCGGCGCGGCCGCCATGGCTCCAATCGACGAAGCTGAGCGCGACGAGGCGGGTACGCGCGTCGGCCAGCGCGGCGATATCGTCGACTCGCACCTCGCCCGGGGTCTTGGGGATCATTCGCGTCGCTACGCCGCAGCGGCGTAGCGCGAACCAGGGATACACGTTCGACGGGTACTCACCATCCACGGCGAGTACGTTGTCGCCGGCGCGCCAATCGAGCCCCGCGGCGACCAGTGACAGCCCCTCCGAGGTATTCTTGACGAAGGCGATCTCGTCGGCATGCGCTCCGACCAACCGCGCAAAGGCGTCGCGCACCGACTCGGCGCGCGCCTCCCAGCGCGGATGCGCGCCGGGTTCCAACGTGGTGGCGTGCTCGATGAATTCCTCGACGACAGCGGCCACGCGCCGCGACACCGGCGACACGCCCGCGTGATTGAGGTGAACGCGACGGTCCGCGATCGGAAAGAGCTTACGCCAGGCTTGCCAGTCCATGGGATCTTTGTGCCGTGTGGCGCGCAGCGTTTCAATCCTACGGGCACGCATGCCGACGGGCACGCATGCCGACGGGCGCGCGTTTCGACGGGCGCGCGTGACCCGAGCGGGCCACCGGGATAGGCTACAGCCCAACGACGATGCAACTACTCCACGACAGTGAACCAGCGACGCCGGTACGCCTCGACGTCTTTCTCCACGAACGCCTGCCCGCGATGTCGCGACGCACGGCGCAGGCAGCGATTGCCGCCGGCGCCGTGCGTATCAATGGGCGTCGCGCGCGCAAGGCGCAGCTCGTCGCCGCCGGCGACGTCGTCGAAATCGCCGAGGAAGCACTCGCGCCGGACCGGCCGGCGGCCGATGCCGGACTCGCGCTGGAGATCGTCTACGAGGATTCGAGCGTCGTCGCGGTCGACAAGCCTGCCGGGGTGCCGACGCACGCGCTGCGCACCGGCGAGACCGCTACGGTCGCGAGCTTCCTCACCGCGCGCTATCCAGAAGTCCTAGCGGTCTGCGAGCGCCCGCTCGAAGCGGGCATCGTCCACCGCCTCGACAACGACACGTCGGGCCTGTTGTTGGCCGCGCGCACGCCGCACGCCTACGAACACCTACGCAATCAATTTGCGGAGCGGCACGTAATCAAGGAGTACGCCGCGCTGGTACACGGCCTGGTGGAGAACGAAGGCGCGATCCGCACGCCGATCGCACCGGACCGGCGGCGGCATGATCGGATGCGCACGGCGGACGCGGCGACGCCTGGCGCGAGAGCGGCGGCAACGACGTACCGGCCGATCCAACGCGTTGGACGCGACACTCTGCTCGCGGTGCGGATCAGCACTGGCGTGCGCCACCAGATCCGCGTGCATCTCGCGGCGCTCGGCCACCCGATCGTCGGCGACACGCGCTACGGCGCGCCGTCCGGCTCGGGGGCCGCGCGGCAGATGTTGCATGCATGCTATTTGGAGGTGGACCACCCGGAGCGCGCGCTGCGACTCGACCTGCGCAGCGCGCTGCCGGCGGATTTCCTCGAGGTGATGCGCCGCCTGCAACACGGCCGCGGCAAGCGGCAGCGGCGCAGGTAGCTACTTCTTCGGTTTCGTCGTCTTGACGCAGTTGCCACAAAGGTTGTCGACGTTGTTCGGATCTTCGACCAGCCCTTCGTCCATGTTGTGGCAGACTTTGCGGCAAGTGACGCAAATGAAGTAGACGCCCTCGATCGTTTTGTTGATCCGCTCGCGATTGAGGATCCGGCCTTTGAGTTTGTGGACGCGGATCCCGAGCAGGTCTTCGTACTGCTTCTTGATCTTGCGGCGACCGGCCTCGTCTTTTGGCAGTTCGCCTTCCGCTTCGGAGTCGTTCGAGGAGTCGTCTTCCTCGAAGATCCGCAGGGCCCTCTTGGACTTGCCGGTGGTCGTCTTCTTCTTCGCAGATCGCGGCATTGATGCCCCCGTAGTCGACTCGGTGCGGGTGCCCCGGCGCCAGCACTCGCCGGGGTGGTTGGAACGTAGCGCGAACCGCGCCGCGGACGGATCAGCGGGTGCGCACCCGGTACCCGCACTCCTTGTCACATACCCAGAACAGCCCTTTCGGGCCGAACCCGGCGTAGCGTACGATGTGCGAGTCGGCCTCGCACTTCGGACACTTGTGCTTCACAGCAACCAAACGGCCGGCTTTTTCGCCGGTTTTCGCCTTCTTTTTCTCGGCCATTGCTTCGTCTCCGTGGGCGGAATCTCGGGCGCCCGGCCGGCAACCCGGCAACCTTGTGGCGCATCGTAGAACGCCGCTATCTAGCGAAGCCCTCTCGTAGAGTCAACGAAACGCGCTAGCGCGGGTTCATTCGGGCTGCTGGATCCGGTGCTCGATCACTTTCACCGCACCGGCACGCCCCAACTGCAGGCGCACCCAGCCCCAGGTCGGCCCGATGTCGAAGCGGTAGACCATTTCCGTGGGCATCCCGCGTTGCGACGTCGCCACGACCTCGTAGCGACAGCTGCCCGTCGAACTGCAATCGTTCTCGCAGGCGAAACGGCCGAAGCCGCGGTCGAACCAGGGAAACGAAGCGACACTCCCGAGAGAATCGATGATGCTCACCCCCTCGGGCAATTGCCTTCCCTTTTCGCAGACTTCGACGATGAGCAGTGAAGCCTGCTCGTCGCTGTAGAAACGCGGGCAGAGGTTGCGATTGAGCTGCTGATCGCACGTGCCGAGGTCCGCAACCAGCTCCAGCCATGTGTCGCGCGGCGCCAACTCTTCACCAGCGACCCGGCGCAGCACGATCGGCGACGTCAGGGTTCGGCCGACCGGCGGTGGCAAAGGGGCGGCGACAGGTGGCTTTTCGTCCGTGAGTGCAGCATCGCGGCGCCGCTTGTAGGTGCCGGCGAAATAGCTGTCGCCGGCCTCGACGTGGAGCGTTCGGTCGGTGAGCCGGCGCAAGTAGAGTTCGTCCTCGTACAGATCGCCCGATTTCACCGCCCGCATTCGCATGATGAGCTTCCGGCCATCGACGCGCCAACCGATGCCCCGCAGCGGCGGCACTCCGGTCAACTCCAAGGAGCCATCGGCCTCCAGACGTAGCGCCTGGGTTCGCTTCCCGTGCGCACGCCACCAGACGCCTACGAGGTGTTTGTGAATGTCGGGCGCGGCGGCAGCAGGCGGCCGAATTTTTTTGGCTGGACTGCTCGGCCCGAGGGGCGCACAGCCCAGCGCGGTGATACAGAGGATCGAACCAGCGAGAATCGCGGGCCTACAGATCGACAGCGACTGGTTCAACGTCGGTCCCCCCTCTAGCGCCCGTATTCGGGTCAGCGATCGTCGCGGCGCCGACCGCTCTTCATCGCACGGTCGACCTCGACGCGACTCTCGCGCTCTTTGATCGACTCGCGTTTGTCGTGCTGCTTTTTGCCGCGCGCGAGACCCATTTCCACTTTTGCACGACCGTTCTTGAAGTAAATACGCAATGGGATCAAGGCGAATCCGCGCTCCTTGATCTTCCCGGCGAGGCGATCGATCTCGCGCCGGTGCAGCAGGAGCTTGCGCGCGCGGGTCGGCTCGTGGCCGAACTGGGCGGCCGGGCTGTACTCGCTGATGTGCGCGTTGTGGAGCCAGAGTTCGCCGCGACGCAGGCGGCCGTGGCTGTCTTTGAGCTGGGCCTTGCCGGCGCGCAGCGACTTGACCTCGCTGCCTGCCAACACCAATCCGGCCTCGAACGCCTCTTCGATGAAGTAGTCGTGCCGCGCCTTGCGGTTGACGATCACGTTTCTTTCGCCGTCGCTCTTCGACGACCCGGCGTTCTTCTCCTTCTTGGCCATGAGTGAGCGATCGTAGGCGTCACTGCCACGCGCTGACGACTTCGGCCTGGCCGCCGTTCTCGGCCCGCAACAGCACCGGCCGGTTGCGCTCATCGACGAAGACACACTTCGGCTCCCAATGGCGCGCTTGCTCTTCGTCGAGTTGGGTGAAAGCGGCAATGATCACGAGATCGCCCTTGCGCGCCTTGTGCGCCGCGGCGCCGTTGATGCACAGCACGCCCGAGCCCGGCTTGCCCTCGATGACGTACGTGCTGAACCGCTCGCCGTTCGTCACGTTCCAGATATCGACCTGCTCGTAGGGCAGAATGTCCGCGGCCGCCAGCAACTCGGAGTCGATGGTGGCGCTGCCTTCGTAGTGCAGGTCGGCGCCGGTAACGGTCGCCCGGTGGATCTTGCCACGAAGCATGGTGCGCATGGGGTTACCTCCGCTGGGGATGAGGGCCAAGGGGAAAGGGCCAAGGGGTTCACGCATTTTGCGCTCTCGCCAGAATGGCCGGCGCCGGCCATTCGTTGAGAACGCAATTGTCGATCAGCCGCGCCCGGCCGAATTGGGCGGCGACGGCGAGCAGCGCGGGCCGGTCGAGGCTGTCGCACTCCTCGAGCGTCTCCGCATCGACCAGGGTCGCGTAATCGAGCGCGGCCAGGGGCTCCGTGACGATGCGCTCGCGCACCGTCGCGAGCAGCGCAGCAACCGACGTCTCGCCCGCCGCGACGCAAGCGCTCGCCGCGGCGAGCGCCTGCGCTAGACACCCCGCCGCGGCGCGCTCGGCCGGCGTCAGATAGGCGTTGCGCGAACTCATCGCCACACCGTCCGCCTCGCGCACGATCGGCGCGCCAACGATTTCGACGGCGAAATGCAAGTCCGCAACCAGGCTCCGGATGGTGACGAGTTGCTGGTAGTCTTTGCGACCGAATACCGCGACGTGCGGCTTGACGATGTTGAAGAGCTTGGTGACGACGGTGGCAACCCCGCCGAAGTGGATCGGCCGGGCAGCACCACACAAGCCGCGAGTCACCCGCTCGACCCGTACCGACGTCTGGTAGCCATCGGGATACATCCCAGCCGCGGCCGGCAGGAACAGCACGTCGGTGCCCGCAGCGCGCAGCTGCTCGGTATCGCGCTCGAGATCACGCGGGTAGGCGGCGAGATCCTCGGTCGGACCGAACTGGGTCGGGTTGACGAAGATCGACGCGACGACGTCGTCGGCCTGCGCCCGCGCGAGCGTCACCAGGCTGAGATGCCCGGCGTGAAGGTACCCCATCGTCGGGACGAGCCCGACGCGGCGTCCACGCGCGCGGGCGCGGTCAGCCCAGCGCTGCATCGTGACGATGTCGTCGATGATTTGCACGATTCGCTCCGCTTCCTTCCCCGAGCAGGCTCAGCCGGCGGCGGCCTGGTCCTCGCTGCCGACGGTCTTGAGGGTGTGGAACGAGTGTGCGTCCGTCGGGAAGGCCCGGCTACGCACGTCGGCAGCGTAGGCGCCGATGGCATCCGCGGCCACCTGCCAGACTTCGGCGTAGCGCTTGGCGAACTTCGGGCTGAAGCGGTCGCAGAGTCCGAGCACGTCATGGAGCACGAGGATCTGACCGTCGCAACCGACGCCGGCGCCGATGCCGATCGTCGGGATCTCGAGGCGCGCGGTGATCTCGGCAGCGAGGTCCGCCGGGATGCCCTCGAGCACGACCGCGAAGGCACCTGCCGCCTCGACCGCGAGTGCATCTTGTATGACACGCTCGCGCTGTCCGGCGGCGTTGCCGCGGCGGCGGCCCTGGACCTTGTGCCCGCCCATGCGATGGACGGATTGCGGGGTCAGACCGATGTGTCCCATCACGGGAATGTCGACGCGGGCGATGGCTTGGATGGTAGCGGCGAGGTCGACGCCGCCTTCGAGCTTCACCGCCTCCGCAGCGCCTTCTTTGACGAGGCGGCCGGCGTTGTGCACGGCCTCGGCGGCAGACACCTGATAGGAGAGGAACGGCAGATCGGTTACGAGCAGAGCGCGTTGGCGGGCGCGGGCCACCATGCGCGAATGGTAGACCATCTCGTCCATGGTGACGGGCAGGGTATTGTCGAGGCCTTGCACGACCATACCGAGCGAGTCGCCGACGAGGATGACGTCGACGCCGGCCTGATCGACGATGCGGCCGAAGGGGAAGTCGTAGGCGGTCAGCGCCACGATCGGGTCGCCGCCTTTACGCTCGAGGATTTCGGGAACGGTGACTTTACGTTCCATGGAAAAGACCCTCCTCGACCGATTTGGAGGGCCTCGACGCAAAGCAACGGGATCGCTCGATCGGCTTTCCGCGGTTTGAGTCGGCGTCTTGTCGCCGCTCAGCGGGCACCCGATCAGAAAATGCGAACCCCAGCGCGAGGGATTCTCCGTCTCGGTCCTCAGCCCGGCAAGCCGGGGTTACTTGGATCCAAGCGGGATGTAGTGCTGCACTCCACGACCCATCTGGTCGATCTCGCGGATCAGGTCGCTGAAGTCTTCCGATCGCGTCACGAAGTCCACGTCGGAGCTGTCGACCACCAAAAGGGGCGCTTCTTCGTAGTAAAAGAAAAAGTCCTTGTACGCCTCCGCTATCTTATTCAAGTACGCTGTCGGAATGCGGCGCTCGTACTCGCGGTCTCGCCTGCGCAATCTGTCGAGGAGAACGTCCTTCCGCGCGTTCAAGTATACAACGAGATCGGGCTTAGGCAACCGCGCGTCGAGAAGTCCGAACATTTGTCGATAGAGCGCCAACTCGTCGTCGTCGAGGTTGGCTTCGGCGAAGATCTGGTCCTTGGCGAAGAGGTAGTCCGCGACGGTGCCCTGGGCGAAGAGGTCCTGCTGCGCGAGCTGCTTCTGCTGGCGGTAGCGGCTCAGCAAGAAGAACAGCTGGGCCTGGAACGCGTACGTGTCGGGCTTGTCGTAGAAGCGCCGCAGGAACGGGTTTTCCTCGGCCTGCTCGAGGACCGGCCGGGCACCGAGTTCGGCGGCGATCTTCTTCGCCAGCGTCGTCTTGCCGACACCGATGGGGCCCTCGACGACGATGTAACGTGCGTTGCCCACAGCAGGCCCTCGCTAGCAGCAATCGCGGAATTCCACCAGACGGAAAGCAACAGACGGAAAGCACGGGGAGAGCATGGGGAGAGATTGACGGCGCAGGCGTAGTCTCACTACAACCCGCGGCAGGAGTTGCAATCGCGTGTCATCGATCCTCATCCGCGCCGTGGTCGCCATGGCCGTCGCCTCGTCCCTGCTCGCGCCGAGCAGCGGCCGCGCAGCCGGCAAGGCCGGGGGCCTGACCGGGATCCAGCACGAGCTCCTCAGCAACAGCAAGTACGTCTACATCGCCAGCACCCGCAAAGACGGCACCCTCGGCAAGCCTGCCGAAATCTGGTTCCTCTTCCATGACGACGCCGTCTGGGTCGGCACTCGCCCCGCTTCCTGGCGTGCGAAGCGGATTCGCGCCGGGCGGCCCGAAGCGCAGATCGCCATCGGAGAAGTCGACGGCGTCGGCTTCTCCGCAACCGGGGAGGTCGTCAGCGACCCCGACGTCGCCGCATTGATGATGCGGAGCTTCGCGCTCAAGTACCCCGACCGCTGGCCCGATCACGCAGCCGGGTTCCGCAGTGGCTTCGCCGACGGTAGCCGCATCCTGATCCGCTACGCGCCCCACCGTTGATCGATCGCGCCGACCTCGTGCAGCCAGTCGATGACGCGCGGCCACGGGCCGAACCCGGAAGCGACGTTGATGTGGCCGGCGCCGAAGAGCGGCTCGAACGCGATCCCGAGTTCGGCCGCGATCTCGGCGAACTCCTCGGCCGAGGTGAAGTCGTCGTCGTCGCTGCCGATCAGCCGGCTGCGCGCAGCAATGGGCGCCCACGCCGCACGGTCGCGCGGTGGCGGCAGGAAACTCTCGACCGGCTCGAACAGCAGAAACGGCGACGGCGGGGCGACCAACAGCGCCGCGTGGATTCCCGCCGCGCCGCGCTCGGCGAGGAGATGGTCGACCGCCCAACAGCCGAGCGAATGACAGACGAAGGTTACCGGAGTCCGCGCGCCGGCAACGAGCCGCCGCAACTCCGACACCCAAACTTCGCATTGGGGCGCAGTTGGATCTTCGAGCGCCGGGAACGAGTGTGCGATCCCCTGCGCCCGCAACTCGTCGTCGAGCCAGCACTGCCAATGCCCCGCGCCGGAGCCCTCGTAGCCATAGACGATGACGATCATCGCGGTAGTATCGGCGCCGCCGCGACGCCGGGCAACTCGCGCCTTTGCCTGCCCGCGCCTTTGTGCTTCAACCGGCGCAACCCCCGGCCGCAACAGGAGTCCGCATGAGCAGCCTGCCCAAGAGCTTTTTCTTCGCTCCCGCCCACCTTCAAGCCGAACGCATCCGCAACAAAGACGTCTCCCCGGTCGAAGTCATGCGCGCGACGCTCGAGCGCATCGACCAACTCAATCCGAGCCTCAATGCTTTCGTCAGCATGCGCCCGGCCGACGACCTACTCGACGACGCGCGCGAGGTGGAGCAGCGGCTGCTGCGCGGCGACAGCGTCGGCCCGCTCGCCGGTCTGCCGCTCGGCGTCAAGGATCTCGAGGATACCGTCGGTCTGCCGAACACCCATGGCTCGTTGCTGTTCAAAGACGCGCCCCACCCGGAGCGCGATACGATCCAAGTCGAGCGCCTCAAGCGCGCCGGCGCGATCGTCATCGGCAAAACCAACGCGCCCGAGGGCGGCTACACCGCGTTCACCACCAATCGGGTCTACGGAACGACCCGCAACCCGTGGCAGGCGGAGCGCACGCCGGGTGGCTCGAGCGGCGGCTCGTCGGCCGCCGTCGCCGCAGGCATGGTCGCCCTCGCGACCGCCTCGGATGGCGGCGGCTCGGTGCGCATCCCCGCTTCCTACACCGGTCTGTTCGGCCTCAAGCCGACGCAGGGCAGGATTCCGTGGGGGCCCGAGGCAGCAGTGCGCTTCACCCACTGCGTCGTCAGCGGCCCGCTGTCGCGCAGCGTGCGCGACGCGGCGCTATGGCTCGACGTCACCGTCGGACCGCATCCCGCCGACCTGTTCTCGCTGCCGCACCCGGGTCAGTCCTACCAGGAAACGATCGAGCGCCCGCCGCCGTCGCTGCGTATCGGCTACACCCCGACGCTCGGCTACGCACGCTGCGAGCGCCAGGTTCTGCGCGAGGTCGACGCCGCGCTCGCCGCCCTCGAAGCCTGCGGCCACCGCGTCGAGCGCGTCGACTTCAACATCGAAGACATCGTCGTCGACTGGGCGCTGCTGATGGCCGCGGAAGACTACGCGTCGATGAAGCCGCACCTGACCGACGAGAGCCTGCTCGACCCTGGCTACGCGCCCGGCCTGCAACTCGGCCGCAAGCTGACCCCGGGCGACATTGGCGACATCCAACGCCGGCGTGCACATCTGGTCGCCAAACTCGAAACGTTCTTCGCAGGCTACGATCTGCTGGCGACGCCGACGGTCACCACCGTAGCGTTCGCCGCCGCGGGCCCGATCCCGACGGCGGTAGACGGCGAGCACATACGCACCCCGGGCGGCGGCATCGCCTTTACCTACCCCTTCAATTTCAGCGGCAACCCCGCCGTTTCGCTACGTGCCGGTCTGAACGACGAGGGGCTGCCCGTGGGCCTGCAGCTCGTGGCGCCGCGCCTGCGCGAGGATCTGTTGCTGCAGATTTCCCGACAATACGAGATTACCCGGCCCTGGAAGGATCAGTGGCCAGCGGTCGACGGAACCACCTAGCGGTCCGTTGAAAAAGTCCCCTCGCCTTCGAGACGGCGCTACGCGCCTCCTCAGGCCGAACGGAAAATCGAGCGAATCCGTTCGCGCTGAGGAGCCCCGGACGGGCGTCTCGAAGCGCCAAGCAGTTTTTCAACAGGCTGCTAGCGGGGCGGTGCCCCGGCCCATATTTCCAGCCCCCGCTCCCCCGCCTGCGGCCCAAAGCCTTCCACGCTCCGTAGCTGCGCCACTGCGGAGGACGGCTCGGCGGACGGGCCGTTGGGTCGCTGCAGGAAACACGCGCAGAGTTTGACTCATCGCCCCCGAATTCCCACGATCAAAGGTCACTAGGATGGGTGCCGGCCACTCGCGAGCAGAGGTAGGATCGGATTCGGGCGATCTCCTCGCCCCGCACTTTCGCGGCGAGAGGATGAAGGTGCGGGGCACCTCCCGAAAATCCTTCTGCCGCAATCACCTCCAAACCGAAACCCTCCGAAACTACGCGCGTGGTTTCACGTCCGCAATGGTGCGGTCTTACTGCAACAGCCGGGCGGGACGTAGAAAGAAGTATGATCATCGCACGGGCTTGCCTGTCTGGACGCCAAGGAAGCCTTCCAGTAGGCGCCAGCATCGTTCCCCCGATTCGAGCAGCGGAAATCGAGGAAAAGCTCGCGATATCGGCCATTTGTGGCCCAGCGGCGGGGCTCATCGTATCGATCGCAGACCCGCGCGCGATGTTCGCGCGGGTGGACAACCCGGACGTTGCCCCGGTAGCGTAGGAAGCCAACACGCGGCTGCGCCGGGTCATCGACGCCAGCGCGAGCGCGCATGAGTCCCCGCAGATTCATACACCACCCGAGGAAACACGATGAACTCACTTACGAAAGAATCGCTCACCGAGCTCCTGCTCCCTCACCCGGCACCGTGTCTGTCGCTGTACCAGCCGACGCACCGACGGCATCCAGCGAACCAACAGGACTCGATCCGGTTTCGAAACCTCGTGAAGGAGATGGAAGCATCTCTCTCACAGGCCTACTCTGCGAGTGAGGCTCGACTGCTCCTGAAGCCGTTCGACGCACTCGCGGTCGACCCCGACTTCTGGAAGCACACGCTCGACGGGCTAGTCGTGCTGGGCGCACCAGACCTCTTTCGCGTGTTCTGCCTGCCGCGTCCGGTCACCGAATTGGTTGTCGTGGCGGACAGCTTTCACATCAAGCCGTTGTGGCAATTCCTCCAGTCGGTCGACCGCTATCAGGTGCTCTGCTTGAGTCTCGACAAGATTCGTCTTTTCGAAGGAAGTCGCGATGCCCTTGACGAGGTCGAGCTGGCCGCGGGCGTGCCTCGCACGATCACCGACGCGCTCGGCTCGGAGCTCACCGAGTCGCACCACACGGTCGCATCCTACGGGGGAGTTGGTGGGTCGAGCAACGCGATGCACCACAGCCACGGCGGTAAAGCCGACGAAGTCGACATCGACGCGGATAGGTTCTTCCGCTCGATTGACCGAGCGGTTCTGGCGCATCACTCGCGCCCCGCGGGCCTGCCGTTGATCTTGGCAGCGCTAGCGGAGCACCACCCTCGTTTCCACGGCGTCAGTCAGAATCCATTCCTGCAGAGCGAGGGCATCACGGTCAATCCTGACGCCGTGACGAACGATGCCCTGCGCACGCTCGCTTGGCAGGTCGTCGAGCCGCAGTACGAGGCGCGGCTCGCAAAGCTGAAGAACGACTTCGAGCAAGCCACCGCGACCGGGCACGGCAGCGACGACCTGCAGCAGATCACCGCAGCCGCCGCCTCAGGGCGTGTCGCCATGCTATTCATCGAGGCTGATCGTCAGATCGCTGGTCAACTCGACGAGGGGACCGGGAAGATCGTCGGCGATGTGCTGAACAACCCGGCAGCTGATGACGTGCTCGATGACTTGGGCGAACTGGTTGGCAAGATGGGTGGCGACGTCTTGGTCCTCCCGGCGGCGAGGATGCCCACGCGTACCGGCGTTGCTGCAATCTATCGATACTGACCCCACTCAACGAAGGAATCAGACTCATGCAAATTCAAGTCAACACCGACAAGAACATTGATGGACACGAGGAACTCGTGGCCCACGTAGAGGCTACGGTCACCAAATCGCTGAGCCACGTCAGCGCTCACGTCACGCGCGTGGAAGTTCATCTCAGCGACGCAAACGCCGACAAGAGTGGCCAGAACGACAAGCGATGCATGATGGAAGCCCGCCTCGAAGGGCAGCAGCCCACCGCAGTGACTTGCGAGGCAGCGACCCTGCCCCAGGCTGTCGCCGGTGCTGCGGACAAGTTGAAGAGTTCCCTCGAGAGCACGCTGGAGCGGCTCCACGAGCACCGCTAGCGCTGCTCGCGATGCTCGACAAGAGCCACATCCAATGCCTACGAACAACAAGGCCGAGATATCGGGCACCCCTGGTTGGGCGCCAAGCAGGAAGCGCGCTGGCACAGCAATTTCGTCAAACCGCGAGGGCGAACATGCCGAACCTCAGCGCACGGCGACCAAGGATATCAACCATCGTGCGCTGGAGAGCTGGGAGAACGAGGGGGGCTCTGCCGACGATGTCGACACCGTGGCAACGATGCTCCTGCCGGACCCGGGATAGGAGCGGGAAGGCGATCGAGCATCTGGCGACAAGGATGCAACATCGCGGACCCGGCCGCCGGGGAGTTCGCGAGCGCCAGGGCCTCGCACGCCCCGATGGATGCCGGCCGCTCACGGAGGTTGGCAGATGAACGACCGATCCGCCAAGTACAACAAGGGCAGCCTCAGCCTCCTGGGCACGATCGCGATGGGCACCGGCGTGATGATCGGAGCCGGCATTTTCGCGTTGACGGGACAGGTCGCCGAGCTCGCAGGCGGACTGTTTCCACTCGCGTTCATCGTCGCGGCGATCATTAGTGGGTTCAGTGCGTACAGCTATATCAAGGTTGCCAGCGCCTACCCGTCCGCTGGCGGCATCGCCATGATCCTCGAGCAGGCCTACGGCAAGACCACGGTGGCCGGGGCCGCCGCGCTGCTCATGGCGCTCTCGATGATCATCAACGAAAGCCTGGTGGCACGAACCTTCGGCGCCTACACCCTGCAGCTCTTTCCATCTGACCAGGCAGAGGTCTGGGTCTCGGTACTCGCCGTCGGACTCATCGTGCTGGCGTTCATCGTGAACATCGCCGGCAACCAAGTCATCGGGACCGTATCCAACATCAGCGCAGTCCTCAAGATCGGCGGGTTGCTGGTGTTCGCAGCGATCGCTATGGCCGCCTCCGGGATCAGTCTGAAGACCAGCATCGTTCCACCGAGTGGCACCCCTTCGCTCGGGACTTTCGTTGGCGGCATTGCTCTGGCCATCCTTGCATTCAAAGGGTTCACAACCATCACCAATGCGGGCGACGAGGTCACGGATCCGGCGAAGAACGTCGGCCGCGCCATCATCATCTCCTTGGTGATCTGTCTCGTTGTGTACCTCGCCGTCTGCTTCGCTGTGGCATCGAGCCTGACGCTCGATGAGCTCATTGCGGCAAAAGATTACGCACTCGCGGAGGCTGCCCGGCCGGCTATGGGTGCATACGGGATATGGTTCACCGTAGGCATTGCCATCATCGCCACGGCCTCCGGCCTGCTGGCAAGCATCTTCGCAGTCTCGCGCATGCTCGCGATGCTCACCGAGATGGAGTTGATCCCACACAGTCACTTCGGGATGCCCGGCAACATCCAACAGCACACTCTGGTCTACACCGTGGTCATCGCCGCTGTCCTCGCGGCTGTGTTCGATCTGTCTCGCATCGCGTCGTTGGGCGCCATCTTCTATTTGCTCATGGACATAGCCATTCACTGGGGCGTTCTGCGGCACCTGCACGAGGACGTTGGCGCCAACCGAGCGGTTCTCGGCACGGCGATCGGCCTCGACATCATGGTCCTGGGAGCATTCCTGGTCGTCAAGGGCTTCTCCGATCCGCTGATCATCGTGGTCAGCCTCGTGTCGATCGCTGTGGTCGTGGCGTTCGAGCGCTTCTACCTACAAAGGCTTCGGAACACGGGAGAAGAGCGCAAGAGCGGCGCATGCAAGAGCGGCGCATGACGGTTCGGCTGATCGTGGACAACCGCGAGACGCGACGGACGCGCGGCCTCGATTCCGAATCGGGCTTACAGGGCCACCCCAGCGATGGAGTGGCCTACCTCGGCTTTGGTTCCGCAGCTGGCGCGAAAGCAGGACAAAAGCTCACGGTGATCCATTTCGTGAGAGTGGACTGCCTCAGCGCAAAGCCGGAAGGTCTTTTCTTTCCTCGCGAGGTTGCCGGGAGAATCGAGATTACCGAGATCGTCGACGAGCAATATGGCAGGGCCAAAGTGCTGACCGGTGCTGCGAAGGAAGGTCGTCTCGTCGAGCTCGAGCAGCCGTAGAAAGGGCGGTCGGCGCCGAACATCAGGGGGACCATCGAGGGTGATGCCTTCGGTAGGCGCCTTTCCATTCAATCCCCCTCGGGCCCCCTCGGGCCTGTTGTCGGGGGCGCGTAGTTCTGCGGCGTATCGCCGTCTCTGAGATCGGTGGTAGTGGTACAACAACGCAGAAACACGACGAATTGCTTCTCTGCAGCACGCTCAGCGGCATACGTGCGGAAGTGTTTCAGCCTTGGTCCATCAGCCCGACCGAGCAGACCTACAATGCTACAGCAAACGAACCGCCGCAGATTGAACGATGCCGCGTTGTCGGTGCGCGCCACCGCGCTGGCCGCCGCTCTCTCGGTCACGATTCCGAGGTGCGCGGTTGCCGGCGCCGCCGAGATGGGTGACAGCCACGCCATCGGGTTCGAACTTCGAGTAGAGCCATTCTCGCAGGGACCAACGTTCGCCGGGCTTCCGACACGACGGAAACGCCCTTCCGCTTCCCGATCTCGACCGAGATCCAACGACTCCAGAGCCGATCTGGACAGGAGAATTCCAATGAAACTCTTTCTTTGTGGCGCGTTCGCCAGCGTCGTCCTTTTCTATTCCCCCGCGTTTGCCGCCGACGACCACCACCCCGCCGCGGGAGCTCCCGCGGCCGAGATGGCGCAACCGAAAATGAATGACTCCGCGATGACTCCGATGCAGGAGAAGATGACGAAGATGCAGGCTCAGATGGCGCTGATCCGGAAGACAACCGATCCGGTCGAGCGCAAGAAACTGATGGACGAGCACATGATGTCGATGCAGAAGTGCATGGACGAGATGCACACGGGCATGATGAAGCAGATGCCGAAGGACGGCATGGCGAAGTCGGCAGCGGCCGACGAGATGTCGATGTCGCCTGCGATGATGAAGGACCACATGGACATGATGCAGAAGATGATGGAACAGATGATGGAGCATCAGAAGGCGATGCAGGGCATGGCGAAGTAGGAACCTCCATCTTCATCCGTCCTGCTGCCGGAAGTCGAGCCGTCGCCGCGATACCCCTCGCGGCGACGGCTCGTCAGGGGATTGTTCTTCCGCCTCGCGCCGATCTTCGCCTGCAGGGCGGCTACCCCGGCCGTCCGCGCCATGGAGAGCGCAATATGAGTAAGAAACCTCGCGATCATGACTCGAAAGGAGGCGCGGCCTCGATTTCGAAAAAGGCTTACAAGCACACCTTACACAAGCTTCAGGTCGAGCTCGTCAAGCTGCAGCGGCATTTCATCAAATGCGATGACAAGATCCTGATCATCCTGGAAGGCCGGGACGCCGCCGGCAAGGACGGCACGATCAAGCGCATTGTCCAGCATTTGAGCCCACGTGAAACCCGCGTCGTCGCCCTCGGCAAGCCCTCCGACCGCGATCGAACATCGTGGTACTTCCAGCGATATGTAGCGTACCTACCTGCGGCTCAGGAACTCGTGCTCTTCAACCGCAGTTGGTACAACCGCGCCGGTGTCGAGCGGGTCATGGGGTTCTGTACCGAGGCCGAGTACGAGGAATTCGTGGGCTCGGTATCGGACTTCGAGAAGATGCTGGTCGGCTCGGGTATCAAGCTCCTCAAGTACTACCTCGACATCAGCAAATCCGAGCAGAAGCAGCGCTTGGATGACCGCAAATCGGATCCGCTCAAGCAGTGGAAAGTCAGTCCGATCGACGATCAGGCTGTGGAATATTGGAAGGCATACAGCGCAGCTCGCAACGAGATGCTGGCGCGTACGCACAACCCCGTCGCGCCGTGGACACTCGTGCGCGCGGACAACAAGCGCCTCGCGCGACTCAATGTCATCAAAGACATCCTTGGGCGCCTCCCCTACGCGGGCAAAGATGACGAACTGATCCACCCGGATCGGGAGATCGTCTTTCCCTATGATGAACCCTCGAGTGTCGAAAACCACCGGCTCGCGAAATAAGCTCAGCAATGAAGAAACACGAGCACCACGCCGCCGGCACCAAGGACGACACCAAAGCCGTCGAGGCCGAAGGCAAAGAGCCAGCCGCCGCACCCGACCATCACGCCCACATGGCGGCGGATTTCCGCAAGCGGTTCTGGATCTCGCTAGTCGTGACCCTGCCGATTCTCGCGCTCTCGCCGATGCTCCAATCGCTGGTGGGATTGCGTGAAGCCATCCGTTTCCCCGGCGACGTTTACGTGCTGTTCGGCCTTTCGTCCGCGGTCTTCTGGTACGGCGGCTGGCCGTTTCTCAAGGGATTCGTCGAGGAGGTCAAGGCCAGCCAGCCCGGGATGAGAGTGCTCATCTCCGTCGCCATCGCGACGGCGTATGTCTACAGCAGCGCAGTGGTGTTCGGCCTGGCCGGCAAGATGTTCTTCTGGGAGCTCGCCTCCCTCATCGACATCATGCTGCTCGGGCATTGGATCGAAATGAAGTCCGTGATGGGCGCTTCGCGGGCGTTGGAGGCGCTGGCCAAGCTCATGCCCTCCGACGCGCACAAGCTCATGGCCGATGGCACCGTGAAGGACGTGCCGCTCGGCGAGCTTTCGGTCGATGACAAGGTCCTGATCAAGCCCGGCGAGAAGATTCCGGCCGACGGTGTCGTCGTCGACGGCGAGAGCTCCGTCGATGAAGCGATGCTAACCGGCGAATCGACCCCGGTCGCCAAGAAGACGGGCGGCAAGGTGATTGGTGGGGCCATCAACGGGGAAGGCTCGCTCACCATCGAGGTCAAGGGCACCGGTAAGGATTCGTTTCTGTCGCAGGTCATCGACTTGGTGAAGCAGGCCCAGCAGAGCAAATCCAAAACCCAGGACCTCGCCAACTCCGCGGCGATGTGGCTCACCGTCGTTGCTCTTGGAGGAGGTGTCGTCACCTTCTTGATCTGGAAACTCCTCATGGGCAAGGAGTTCGCGTTTGCCATCGAACGCACCGTGACCGTAATGGTCATCGCCTGTCCGCATGCGCTGGGGCTCGCGGTGCCCCTGGTGGTGGCTGTCTCCACGGCCTTGGCCGCGAAGAACGGCCTGCTCATTCGCAGCCGGGTTGCTTTCGAAGGCGCCCGAAAACTGCAGACCATCATTTTCGACAAGACCGGCACGCTCACCGAGGGCCGATTCGGGGTGACCGACACCTTGATGCTGGGCGAGGATATCACCGAAGAATCGCTGCGCACGTACGCCGCCTCCGTGGATGCCAACTCCGAACACCCGATCGCCAAGGCCATCGCTGCCGCTTCGCAGGACAAACTGCCCGTCGAAGGCTTCAAGAGCATCACAGGCAAGGGTGCAGAGGGGCGCGTCGACGGCAAGGACGTGAAGGTGGTGAGCCCTGGCTACCTGCGCGAACAGAACATCGATCTCAGTGACCAGCGCGTCGAGCCCCTGCAAGCCCAGGGCAAGACGGTCGTGTTTGTCCTCGTGGACGGGGAGATGAAAGGAGCGATTGCCTTGGCCGACCTCGCCCGGCCCGAGGCGATGCAAGCCATCGATGCCCTCAAGGCGTTGAACATCCGCTGCATGATGCTGACCGGCGATAACAAGGCGACAGCCAAGTGGGTCTCGGACCAGATCGGGCTGGACGAGTACTTTGCCGAAGTCCTACCCCAGGACAAGGCCGCCAAAGTCAAGGAGGTCCAGGCCCGGGGTGAGCTGGTGGCGATGACCGGCGATGGCGTGAACGACGCCCCCGCACTGGCGCAGGCTGATCTGGGCATCGCCATCGGCGCGGGCTCGGATGTGGCGGTCGAAACCGCGGATGTGATCCTGGTGCGAAGCAATCCGTTGGATGTCGTGGCCATCGTGCGGCTTTCCCGCGCCACGTACCGGAAGATGATCCAGAACCTCGTCTGGGCCACCGGCTACAACGTCGTCGCGCTCCCGCTGGCGGCCGGAGCGCTCTACGCCTGGGGCGTGCTGCTGACCCCTGCCCTGGGCGCGGTGCTGATGTCGGCGAGCACGGTCATCGTCGCCATCAACGCCCGACTGCTGCGGCTCAAGACCTCGCCAGGCGGTGAAGCAGAGCAACGAGAATCGTCGACCGCTCGGCACGGAACCCGACCCCCGAAGCCGGCAACCACAACAACCTAGAAAGGACACAGGTTATGAATGAAGCAACAGCCACGACCAAGGACCCGATCTGCGGAATGACCGTGGCCCCCGAAACCGCACTTCACGCCGAACGCGACGGAAAGGAGTCATACTTTTGTAGCGACCACTGCCGAGAGAAGTTCATCTCTGCGCCAGCGGGGACCCAGCCACAAGGCAAGGCCGGAGGCTGCTGTGGATAGGCTCTGTCGACGGGGGCGACGGGTGCTCCAGCGCACCAAGCTCGCCGGCATCCATCCGTCGGGCACGAGCACGGCGCCCGTCCTGGCGGCAAACTCGCGGGCGGATACCAAGCCAGCGACATGAGGGTCCATGCCGAGCACTGGCGGGAACATGCATACCCGCCGGGCTTCAGTGAGGCGAGACTGGACGTGTTGCAGCGTCACGCCTTCGAGTATTTCCTGCGCGAGACCAACCCCTCGAATGGTCTTGTCGCGGACAAGTCGATGCCGGGGGCTCCGGCCAGCAGCGCGGCCGTGGGCTTCGCGCTGGCGGCCTACCCGGTCGGCGTCGCGCGCGCCTGGATGACGCGCACCGACGCGATCGCCCGCACGCTGGCGGTGTTGCGGTTCTTCTCGACCAGCACGCAGGGCCCCGCGCCAGACGCCACCGGGCACCACGGCTTCTACTACCACTTTCTCGACATGACCACTGGCCGGCGCGCCGGCCTGAGCGAGTTGTCCACCGTCGATACCGGCTTTCTGCTCGCCGGCATGCTCACCGCCGCGATGTTCTTCGATCAAGACAGCGAAGAGGAGCAAGAGATCCGGACCTTGGCCGACGCGCTCTACCGGCGCACGGATTGGTCATGGGCGTGCAATGGCGGCGCCACGCTCACCCACGGCTGGACCCCGGAGAGCGGCTTTCTGCCCTACCACTGGGAAGGCTACGACGAGGCGGTGCTCCTGTACGTCCTCGGGCTGGGCTCGCCGACGCACCCCCTACCGCCGGAGAGCTACGCGGCCTGGGTATCCACCTACGAATGGAAGACGATCTACGGCTACGAATTCATCTACGGTGGCCCGCTCTTCGTCCATCAGTACTCACATGTCTGGGTGGACTTCCGAGGGATCCAGGATGCATTCGTGCGCGACAAGGGTATCGACTATTTCGAGAACAGCCGCCGCGCGACTTATGTCCAGCAAGAATACGCGATCCGCAACCCGCTCGAATTCGCGAGCTACGGGGAGCACTTCTGGGGGTTGACCGCGAGCGATGGGCCCGGCTGGACGACACGCAAACTCCACGGCATCGAGCGATCGTTTTTCGACTATATCGCCCGCGGCGTACCCTACGGCCCCGATGACGGGACCGTAGCGCCGTGGGCCGTGGTGGCGTCGCTGCCGTTTGCGCCGGAGATCGTGCTCTCGACCGTCCGACATTTTCAGGACGTGTATCCACGAGTCACTGGCGAGTACTGCTTCCGGTGCAGCTTCAATCTCAGCTTTCCGAACGAGGCCGATGCCGACGCCGGCTGGACGTCGCCCTACCACTTCGGGATCAACCTGGGTCCGGTGGTGCTGATGTGTGAGAACCACCGGTCGGGTTTGCCCTGGAGCCTGATGCGCGGGTGCCGCTATGTGGTCACGGGACTGCGGCGCGCGGGCTTTACGAACGGTTGGTTATGACAAGCCGCGGCATGACACTCAGTCCCCTGGCATGGGTTCCCGTAGTGAAGGTTGGTTCGGAAGACGGGTGGTTTGCGGCGCGTCCTTCGGACACGGAAGACGTCTACAAGATCTATGCGGAGAGTTTCCGGGGCGACGCGCATCTGCGTCGGGTCCTCGAAGAAGCTCAGACGATCGTGAACGACGCGTTGCAGGGGGCCTTATGATGGCAGGGGCCCCGATCACGACGTTGTTCGTGGATATTGGCGGCGTCCTGCTTAGCAATGGTTGGGACCACCACGCGCGGGAGCGTGCGGCGGCCGAGTTCAAGTTGGATTATGCCGAGATGGACGCTCGGCACCGCGCGGTCTTCGCCGGCTACGAAGAGGGCAAGGTCACGCTGGACGAATACCTGGGCTTGACGGTGTTCCACGAGGAGCGAGCGTTCTCGCGCGACGAAGTTCGGAAATTCATGTTTGCGCAATCCAAGTCCGACCCCGACATGATCGCGCTGATAGCGCAGCTCAAGGGCCAACATCGACTGAAGATTGTCGTGGTCAGCAACGAAGCGCGAGAGCTGAATGCGTATCGGATCTCCAAATTCAAGTTGGGTGAATTCGTCGACGCATTCGTTTCTTCTTGCTTTGTCCGCATCCGCAAACCCGACGCCGACATCTTTCGTCTTGCCCTCGATATCACCCAAGCCCCGGCCGAGCGGGTGCTCTATATCGAGAACACACCGATGTTCGTCGAGGTCGCGAAGAGGCTTGGCATTCGCGGCATCGTCCACACGGACTACGCGTCTACGTGCCGTCAACTGACCTCGCTCGGCTTGCTCACGGGACAAGGATCGCCATGAACCAGAACAGCTCCGGCATCCTGGCCATCAATGGCGGTTCGTCGAGCATCAAGTTTGCACGGTTCGCGGCTGGAGAGTCCCTGCGGCGAACTCTGGTTGGCGAGCTGGATCGTATCGGGGGGCTGCGTGAGTCCACTCTGCGAGTCGATGGCGAGAACCCCGACGACCACGAATCGCGTATCGTGAATGCCCCTGACTACACCGCAGCCGTGAGCGTGTTGATGGATTGGTTCGAAGAACGCCGCGAGCGTCTTTCGCTCTGCTCCGTGGGACATCGCATCGTCCATGGCGGACCCAAGTACGCCAAGCCGCAGCGAATCACCGCGGAGACGCTCGAGGAGCTGCAAGCGCTCAGTCCGCTGGCTCCACGGCACCTTCCCGAGGAGGTCCTCTTGGCAAAAGCGTTCCTCGAGCGCTTTCCCGACGTGCCTCACGTCGCCTGTTTCGATACGGCCTTCCACCATGAGCTGCCACGGGTTGCCCAGCTGTTGCCGATCCCGCGCCGGTACGAGGCGCAAGGGGTGCGCAGGTACGGGTTTCACGGGCTGTCCTACACCTTTTTGATGCAAGAGCTGGCCCGCCTGGACGGTGCGGAGGTTGCGCGAGGGCGCGTGATCCTCGCCCACCTCGGAAGTGGTGCGAGTCTCGCCGCGGTCCATGGCGGCAAGCCGATCGATACGAGCATGGGCTTCACGCCGACCGGTGGCATACCGATGGGCACTCGATCCGGCGATCTCGATCCCGGGCTGCTCGCCTATCTGGCGCGTGACCTCGACCTTGGCGCTGCCGACCTGGACCACATCGTGACGTCGGAGTCGGGGCTGCTCGGGATGTCCGCAACCAGCTCGGACATGCGCGAGTTGCTCGCGCGTGAAGCTGAGGATGTCCGTGCGAAAGAAGCCGTCGCGGTGTTTTGCTACCAGATCAAGAAATGCATCGGCGCGTACGCGGCGGCGCTGGGCGGACTCGACACACTGGTCTTCGCCGGTGGCATCGGAGAGAAAGCGCCCGCGGTTCGCACGCGAGTCTGTGATGGGCTCTCCTTTCTCGGAATCGAGCTCGACGAAACACAAAACGCCGCTAACGCAAAGGTGGTCTCGCGGCCGGCTGGGCGGGTTCTGGTGCGCGTGATGAAAACCGATGAAGAACGCACGATAGCGGAGATGGCTTGCGACCTGCTCGGCATCGGACTGAAAGCGGAGACAAGACCATGACGATTACCACCAACGCTGTTTCCACCGAGCTACTCGACAACATGGACGCCTACTGGCGGGCCGCCAACTATCTCTCGGTGGGCCAGATCTATCTGCGCGACAATCCGCTGCTGAAGAGGCCGCTCGTGCTCGCGGACGTCAAGCACATGCTGCTCGGTCATTGGGGAACGACACCAGGGCAGAACTTCATCTACGTGCACCTGAACCGGGTCATCAAGAAATACGACCTCAACATGATTTACGTCTCGGGCCCCGGCCACGGCGGCCCGGCCGTGGTCGGCAACACGTACCTCGAGGGGACCTACAGCGAGATCTATCCCGACATCAGCCAGGACGAGGACGGGCTGCGCAAACTCTTCCTTCAGTTTTCGTTTCCGGGAGGAATCCCGAGCCATGCGTCGCCGGAGTGCCCCGGCTCGATCCACGAGGGCGGTGAGCTGGGCTATTCGCTCAGCCACTCGTTCGGCGCGGTGTTTGACAATCCCGAGTTGATCGTCGCCTGCGTGGTCGGCGACGGCGAGGCGGAGACAGGCCCGCTTGCCACCGCCTGGCACTCCAACAAGTTTCTCAACCCGGCCACCGACGGCACCGTGCTCCCGATCCTGCATCTAAACGGTTACAAGATCGCGAGTCCGACCATCCTGGCCCGAATCAGCCGTGAGGAGTTGACCGAGCTTCTCCGCGGCTATGGGTGGACGCCGATCTTTGTCGAAGGTCACGAGCCGAAGCGGATGCACGAAGCCATGGCTCAGGCGCTCGATAGCGCCGTGGATCAGATCAAGGACATCCAAAAGCGCGCCCGAAACCACGGCGACCTCACACGTCCTCGCTGGCCGATGATCGTCCTTGCGTCCCCCAAGGGTTGGACTGGGCCCAAGGTCGTCGACGGCTTGCAGATCGAAGGCACCTTCCGTGCGCACCAAGTGCCGATTTCGGACCCGGCCGTCCATCCCGAGCACCTCGCGCTGTTGGAAGACTGGCTCTTGAGCTACCGACCCCAAGAGCTCTTCGACCCGCAGGGCCGGTTGAAACCAGAGCTGGCAGAGCTTTCGCCGAAAGGCGAACGACGCATGGGCGCGAATCCTCACGCCAACGGCGGCATGTTGCTCCGCGATCTGCAGATGCCGGACTTTCGCGAGTACGCTCAGGCCGTGCCTACGCCCGGGGTACTGGGGAACGGTGATACGCGCGTGCTCGGGCCGTTTCTACGCGACGTCGCGAAGGCAAACAGTGAGCAGCGGAATTTCCGTGTCTTTGGCCCGGACGAGACGCTGTCGAATGGGCTGGGGGCCCTGTTCGAAGTCACGAACCGCCAATGGGACGTAGCGACCCTACCGAACGACGAATTTCTCGCGCCCGCCGGACGCGTGCTCGATTCGATGCTCAGTGAGCACCAATGCGAGGGCTGGCTCGAAGGCTACTTGCTCACCGGGCGGCACGGGATCTTCAACTGCTACGAGGCATTCATCCACATCATCGATTCGATGTTCAACCAGCACGCCAAGTGGCTCAAAGTGACGGCGCACCTGCCCTGGCGCCACAAGATCGCGTCGCTGAACTATCTCCTGGCGTCGCACGTCTGGCGGCAAGACCATAACGGATTCACGCACCAGGATCCCGGCTTCATCGATCACGTTCTGAACAAGAAGGCCGAGGTCGTGCGGGTCTACTTTCCGCCGGACGCAAACTGCCTGCTGTCTGTGATGGACCACTGCCTGCGCAGCCGTCACTACGTCAACGTTGTGATCGCGGGCAAGCACCCCGCGCCGCAATGGCTGACGATGGATGCCGCGGTCGAGCACTGCACCGAGGGCATTGGTATATGGCGATGGGCCAGCAATGACCAAGGTACCCCACCCGATGTCGTGATGGCCTGCTGTGGCGACGTGCCCACGCTAGAGACCCTCGCTGCGGTCTCAATCTTTCGTGAGCATTTGCCGGACCTCCGAGTTCGCGTGGTCAACGTCGTCGATCTCATGAAACTGCAGCCGCAAACCGAGCACCCACACGGCCTCAGCGATGTGGCTTTCGACGAGATCTTCACCGTGGACAGGCCGGTTATTTTCGCGTTCCACGGTTACCCATGGTTGATCCACCGCCTTGCGTACCGGCGCACCAACCACGAGAACATTCATGTCCGGGGCTACAAAGAGGAGGGCACCATCACTACGCCCTTCGACATGACGGTGCTCAACGACCTCGATCGGTTCCACCTCGTGATGGACACCATCGACCGCCTGCCGCAAACCGGCGACAAGGGCATCGACCTGAAGCATCAACTCGAGGACAAGCTGATCGCGCACAAGCAGTACATCGAAAAAAACGGCGAGGACATGCCGGAGATTCGGAACTGGAAGTGGGGCAATCCGTGATCATGAATGCGACGCAACGACTGCACGACATGGGGCAGAGCCTCTGGCTCGACAACATCACCCGGGAACTGCTCACGTCGGGAACGCTGAAGCGCTACATCGACGACCTGTCGGTGACCGGCCTGACCTCGAATCCGACGATCTTCGAGCGCGCGCTCGAGGGCAGCGCCGCCTACGACGACGCAATCCGAGACGGCGTGAAGTCCGGCCGCACGGGCGAGGCGCTCTTCTTCGACCTCGCCATCGATGATCTCACGCGCGCGGCAGACCTCTTCCGGCCGATCCACCAGCGGACGAACGGTGTGGACGGATGGGTGTCGCTCGAGGTCTCTCCGCTGCTCGCTCACGACACTGCATCGACGCTGGCGGCCGCGAAGGATCTGTTCGCACGCGCCGGCCGGCCGAACCTGCACATCAAGATCCCCGGCACGAAGGAGGGGCTCCCGGCCATCGAACAGGCCACCTTTGCCGGGATTCCGGTGAACGTGACGCTGCTGTTCTCGCGCGAACAATACCTGGCTGCAGCCGACGCGTGGCTGCGCGGTGTGGAGCGACGAATCGAGACCGGCCTCGATCCCGACGTCCGTTCGGTGGGCTCGGTCTTCGTCAGCCGTTGGGATGTAGCGGTGGCGCCGAAGGTCCCACCAGCCCTGAAGAATCGACTCGGCAACGCCATGGCTGGCCGCATCTACGCCGCGGTGCGAGATCTGCAGGCGTCACCACGCTGGCAGCGCGCGCTGAACGTGGGCGCGAGGCCGCAGCGACTACTTTGGGCCAGCACTGGGACCAAGGATCCCGAGGCCTCCGACATCCTCTACGGGAAGGCGCTCGCTTCGCCGTACACGGTTAACACGATGCCGGAGAAGACGCTGCTCGCCTTTGCCGACCACGGCGAGGTTGGGGCGCTTCTCCCCGTCGACGGCGGCGACGCCGAGGAAGTGATCGCCCGCCACGCCCGCGCTGGTGTTGACGTTGACGCGCTGGCTGCGCAGCTCCAGGAGGAAGGCGCGAAGGCCTTTGCAGAATCTTGGACGGACATGCTTGCACGCATCGCCAAGAAGATTGCGGGAGCCGGGAAGACGCCGTGATGCCGGCTGTGTCTCGGCAACGCTTCGGATCAACATCACGAGGGACAGTATGCTGATCGGAATGATTGGGCTCGGGCGCATGGGCGACAGGGTCCTTTCGGCGATGCTCTACGCCTTCGGCGGCCACGAGGAGAAGAAGTCTTGAACGGGGAGAAAGCCGACGCACTGGTCTTTTACGGGGCACCGGAGATCTCGCCTTCAAGAAGGTCTTTCCGGCCCTCCAGATAATGGTCAGGCGCGATGTGCTCGAGGTGGTCCAGCTTGGCCTCGGAGCCGACGGCCGCACGGCTTCGCTCGTCCCCGGCGCCCCCGTGCTCGCGGTCGCCGACCGCGACGTCGCCGACCGCGACGTCGCGATGACCGGGACCTATGCCGGCTCGCGATCTGCGACCGGTCTGGCCGGGCGTGTACGCGGCGCCGACGCAGTCTTGCTCGCCGACGCTGATGCCGCCGCGGACCTCGCCTCGAGATCGACAACCTCTGCTGGGTCTATGACATCAACCACATAACCAGCTTCAATTTGACCTTTCCGCAAGAGTCGGAGGGTACCCTCGGCGGGACCTCGGCGCACCATTACGGAAACAATTTGGGACCGGTTGTGTTAGCATGCGAGAACTACCGCTCGGGCTTGCTCTGGCGACTGATGCGGAGTTGCCCCTACGTCGTCACGGGGTTACGGCGGGCAGGATTTGCAAACGGCTGGCTGTGAGTTGAGCAGAGCACATCGCGCTTGCCGCGAAGCGGAGAGCGCCGTTGCGAAAGAGGTTTATGATGAACCAGATGATGAACCATACGGGCGAATGGATGGGCGGAGGAATGTGGCTTTGGGCGGTGATCGGCGTACTGGCGGTGGTCCTCCTCCTCGTCCTGGTCAACAAACGGACCAAGCAATAGTTCGGCGATCGGGATGCCCAACGAAACGGGGCAAGCTCATCAAGCCCCGATTGGCCGGGCGCCAGACCAAGCGGCGAAAGAACGAAGCGAGAACCGGAATCCCAAGCCCGTGACTACAACACCCCGGAAGTGAATCCAGGGAAAAAAGGAGAAAATAGCTATGGACAATGCAACCGCGAAGACGACAGAGAAGAAGCCCGGCAGCGACGTTGGGCCAGGCCGCCAGAAGGCGATTCTCATCCCGGCGCTGCACGCCAACCGTCTCGGCTGCGCCGTGGGGGCGACTGTCACTTTGTTCTATCTCGCCTGCATGCTGATCATGATGATGCTGCCACGGGAGACGGTGATTGTTTTCTTCAACAGCCTGCTTCACGGCATAGACGTCGGGCCGATTCTGCAGATGCGGGTGCCAGGCTACGAAGTGGTCATCGGTTTGATCAGCACCTTCACCCTGGGCTGGGTCGCCGGTGCGCTGGTCGCGGCATTTTACAACTGGGGACTCAATACCCGTCGTCGCTAGGAGGCAACGCATCGATGCGATGACGGCGTTGCCCGGCTCGACGAATTCAGCCGCGATGTCCCAGCCCTTGGCGACGCAATAGGCCGTGATCTGGCGGCGTTGATCGGGGATCGAAAGATCGCTCTCTGCCTGCCGTCCGGTCGAGACTCGCAAATAGAGCGCCGCCTTCGCAACCGCAGGCGCAGCCGTCACACGTCAGGCGAGGCAGGTGCTGCGTCGGTCATGGTTCCACCAACCGCTGGATCGCGTGCATCGGCAACACCAACCGCAGCGAGTCCGGCAAGCGAACGAAGCCGTTTCCTTCGTAAAAGGCGGCGGCGCGCTCGCTGATGGCGTCTACCACAACCATCGAGGAACCGACCGTGGTCGCGCTCGCATGGGCGCGCCACACGGCGTCGGCGACAAGCATCGCGCCCAGGCGTTCGCCCTGCCGCGCTTCGGAGACCGCCAGCCGTCCGACCAGCGTGGCGCTGACCAGCGGATAGCGCGGGATGTGCTTGCGCGCGGCGGCCGGCACCTCGCCCTGTGCCATGCCGGTTGCGCACAGAGCATAATAGCCGAGCACGACATCCGGCTTGTCGGGCTCGACGAGAATCAAGACCCCATTCGCCTTGCGCCCCACATCCTGGCTGGCTTGTGTCCGCAGATAGCGGTCGAGGCTGTCGACGCCGCAGGAAAAGCCATCCCGATCATGATGCGACGCGAGCGCCTCGATCTTCAGATCTGGCCGCAGCGTCGCCATGCTCAGGAAGCGACCCGGCGCTTGTGCTCGGCCAGGGCGCGGACCAACCGCTCGCTCGGCTCAGGCGGACTGACCAGCGCGTCGAAGAACGCGGCGCGGTCGCGGTCGGACAGCACCAGCGTCTCGTGCTCCGCGATCGTCCGGCGCGCGGTATCGGCCAGCGCGGTCACGCAGAAGTCGCTGACCTTGCGCCGCGACAGATGTGCGGCCCGCTCGATGAGGTCCTTCGTCTCTTCGTCGAGACGGAATCCAAGACGTTCGACGCGATTCGGCGTCTCCCGTTCGATCTTAGTCTGCTTGCGCGTCATTGGGGGCGCTCCTAGCATGGGCTATATTTCCCCAACAATGTACGTCCCATAGACTAACACTTCAAGCCCCTTTCTTTCGTGCTTAGCAGTCCGTTGAAAAAGAACCCTGGCCTTCGAGACGGCGCTACGCGCCTCCTCAGGCCGAACGGAAAACCGAGCGATTCCGTTCGCGCTGAGGGGCCCCGAAGGGGCGTCTCGAAGCGCCAGGTAGTTTTTCAACCGGCGGTTAGGACTCCGGTTCATAAGTTCGGCAACGTATTCGGATCAGGCGGCGCGACGTAGGGGAATGGCGAGTTCGTGACCTTGGCAACGTCCCAGAAGGGCATCGAGATCAGCACGTCAAGCGCTCTCCTGCGACTCGGCGGTTACGTCCTGGGGGGCTGGCAATGCTGTTCCTGCTCGTCCCCTCCATCGCGGAACGGTCCCTGAAGAAGCCTTTCAAGCGGGGCCTCGACGCGCGGTTCAGCGGGAGCGGCGATGGCACGCCGCGAACGTTCACGTTCTCGTTCGGCACACGACCAGCGAGGGCGCTACGCTCGGCCGTCGCACGGGCGCCAGGAGCCGCGTCACTGCCGCCTGTCGATGGTTGGGATCCGGATGATCGGGGCACAAGGAAGTCATTTACTGGCAGCACCTCCACGAGATTTCCACTAGGAGCGGATTCGATGAAAGCACTCTGTTGGCACGGCACTGGCGACGTTCGAGTTGATACGGTCCCTGATCCTGAAATTCAAAATCCCCGCGATGCGATCATCAAAATCACCGCGAGCGCCATTTGCGGTTCGGATCTCCATTTGTTTAACGGCTTCATGCCCACGATGGAAGCCGGCGATATTTTGGGCCACGAGCCCATGGGCGAGGTTGTCGAACTCGGCTCCGGGGTGTCCAACCTTGAGGTTGGACACCCCGTCGTGGTTCCCTTCACAATTTCTTGCGGCAGTTGCTTGTTTTGTGAGAAGACCTTGTTTTCCTGCTGCGATACATCCAATCCGAATGCTGAAATAGCGCGCAAGGCGATGGGTCATTCGCCCGCAGCGTTATTGGGCTATTCGCACATGCTCGACGGTTTTCCCGGCGGGCAAGCCGAATACTTGCGGGTTCCTTTTGCGGACGTGGGACCGCTCAAAATCGAGTCCGGCCTCCTCGACAGCGTGATGGACAAGGTCAAGGCGGCCGTGATGCTGACCACCGACCGGGCGCACGTGCTACGCCAGGCGATCATGTGTTGCCGCAAAGGCGGCACGATCTCGGTGCCGGGTGCCTATGTGGGAGCCCCTGATGAGATTCCGATGGGCGCATTCATGAACAAGGGCTTAACGATGAAGTCCGGCCAAACGCATATGCAGCGCTATATGAAACCGTTGCGCGAAAAGATCGAAGCGGGCGCAATCGAACCCTCGTTTGTCATCACCCACAAAGTCAAACTCGCAGATGCGCCCGAAGCGTACAAAACATTCCGGGACAAAAAGGATGGATGTATCAAAGTGGTCTTGCAACCCTGAACTAGGTCTCAAGTATAGTAACTTTTATTCATACATCCTCGATTTTCAAGCGTATTTGACGAGAGACGAGTTCACTTTTCATCGAGCGCGACTGCGGCTTTCCACCTGAAGATGCTCGGCATCAATCGGCGCCTCGCGCCGGCTTTGCACGGCGCACCGGATAGGCCGCATTAGCTGCGGAAACCGCCTTGACGCGGAGTATCGGTCGTTCCCCGAGCCGTCCTCCTGCCATGACGCGGCGTGCCGGCAACAGCAGATGCAGCCTGCGCTCCCGACGCGCTTGTGTACTATAGGGCCCCAAGCCAATAGAAGGGGCGCTCATGATCGACACGATTTCCGTCGCGGCCAGCAATCTCCTTTCCCCGATGGTGCTGTTCTTCGCCCTGGGCTTCGCCGCAGCGCTCGCCCGCTCGGACCTCTCCATCCCCGAGCCCATCGCCAAGGCGATCTCGCTCTATCTCATGCTCGCGATTGGCTTCAAGGGTGGTGCTGGTTTCGCCGGGAGCGGGATCAGTGCAACCTTGCTGGCTACCGCAGCGGCGGGGATCGCCCTCAGTTTCCTGCTTCCGTTCCTGACCTACGCCCTCGCTCGCGGCGTGGCGCGGATTGGTCCGATCGACGCGGCTGCGGTCGCCGCGCATTACGGTTCCATCAGCATCGTCACCTTCGTCAGCGCCTGTGAGTTCTTGCATATGCTCGACATACCGTTCGAGGGCTACATGGTAGCGGTGATGGCCCTGATGGAAACCCCTGCGATTGTCTCGGGTCTCTGGCTCGCACGCCGGCATCTGCGGCGGCCAGACGGCGCGCCTGGAGGCGGACAGGTGCTGCATGAGGTATTCCTGAATGGCAGCGTGGTGCTCCTGACCGGCTCGTTCGTCATCGGCGCGATTACCGGTGACAAGGGCATGTCGACAATTGCCCCGTTCATCGACGCCCCGTTCAAGGGGGTGCTTTGCTTTTTCCTCCTCGACATGGGCCTGATCGCGGCTAACAAGCTTCACGGCACCCGAACGTTATCGCCGCGCCTCGTTCTCTTCGGTCTACTGATGCCCCTGCTGGGCGGCGCCATCGGCATCGGCCTTGGCGCAGGCCTGGGACTGAGCCTGGGTGGCACTGCGCTCTTCGGCGTCCTCGGAGCCAGTGCATCCTATATCGCCGTACCCGCCGCCATTCGGCTTGCCCTTCCCGAAGCCAATCCCGCGATTTACGTCACGCTATCGCTGGCGATCACATTTCCGTTCAATCTGACCTTGGGTATCCCGCTATATCTTGCCACCGCCCGTTGGCTAACCGGAGCTTGACATGCAGACCCACACACGACGGAAGATCGAAATCATCGTCGATGCGCCCCTGGCGTCGCGATTGACGGCGTTAATCGACCAAATCGGTGCCACTGGTTACACGGTCTTCCAGAGCATCGGCGGCCGAGGCACAGACGGCGCATGGCGCGAGGATCAATTGACTAGCACCCAGCAGAAGGTCCTGATCAAAGTCATCGCCAGTGAGCAGACCGCCGACATCCTGCTCGAACGCCTGTCCGGCGAATTGGAGCGCTATTCCTGTATTATCTACACCTCGACGGTCGAGGTGGTCAGGGGTGGCAAGTTCTGATCCGGACGTCGCACCGGAAGTGCTGCGGCGGGCTTTCGCGATCGACGTGTTGGCGCGTCCCGACTGTGGCGGGCGGTTGCGGTGTCTGGCGACGGTCGAGGCCGATTGGCAGAAGTGAGGCGGGGCCAGCAGGTCCCGCGCGGGCCGAGGTGTGTCTGGAGCCCCCTACAGGGACACCCACTCTACCGCAAATCCGATTCCCGACTGGATTCAATAGCTGATGGGGCCGACGCAACACTGCTGCGAATCGTATCCAGTGTCATCTAAATCCGCTCGGAGCGACGTGGGACGGCTGCGGAATCGGCCGTGACGGCGTGCGCCGCTTCTGGAAGGGCGGCGGCGGCACGCTGGCCGAGTTCGCCACGCACATCACCGGCAGCAGCGCCCAGTACGTGACGGCGAACCCAACGGCGAAGTGGGTCATTCAGCAGCTTCGCGAGGCGTTCCCGTTCGAGGTAGCGCCTCGGTATCTCCTGATGGATCGGGACTCGATCTTCTCGGCCGAGGTCTGTCGAGTTCTCAGGCACATGGAGGTTCGACCTGTGCGGACCAGTTTTCGGAGCCCCTGGCAGAACGGTGTCGTGGAGCGCTGCGTCGGAACCTGGCGGCGTGAGTTGCTTAACCACGTTATCGTGCTGAACGAGGAGCATCTTCGGCGTTTGCTGTGGGAGTTCCTTGACTACTACCACAACGACCGGACGCACCTGTCACTCGGGAAAGACCCGCCTACGACAAGAGCCGTGTGCTCGGCGCCCTCGCCGCTCGCCACGGTAGCCGCGCTTCCCCGTAGCGGCGGCATTCACCATCGTTACGAGTGGCGGGAGGCTGCGTGATGGGTGCGGATGGGTTTTCGGCTAGGGACAGGCGCGACGCATGAAGATAGTCGCGACGGATTTACGTCTGCGCAAACCGAGTTAGACAGGGACCATGAGCGACCTGCTCGAACGGATCACCATCGACCCTGAAGTCTGCCACGGCAAACCCGTCGTCCGGGGCCTGCGCTACCCCGTCGAGTCCATGCTCGAATACCTGGCGGCGGGCGAATCGATCGACGACATTTTGGCCGAGTTCCCTGATCTCGAGCGCGAGGACCTGTTGGCGTGCCTGCAGTTCGCGGCCAACGCACTGAAGCTCAAGACGCTTCAGGTGCGAACCGCGGCGTGAAGTTCCTCATCGACGCACACCTCCCGCCGTCTCATTGTCGCGCACTAGCGGACCGCGGACACGATGCGGTTCATACATCCTCGTTGCCGCGGGGGAACGCTTCGCACGCAACGGCCCTGCAAGAAAACTCTTGCAGGGCCGCTACTTACGAGGTGAGCCGTCCGGGACTTGAACCCGGGACCCTCTGCTTAAAAGGCAGATGCTCTAACCGTCTGAGCTAACGGCTCGCACCGGCGGCAGGGACGCCGCCACAACGGCCTGCGTAAACTGCCATTTTTTTGCGGCGGGGACTAGGGGAGGAAGGGCTACGGGGCAGGGGCAAGGGTGAGAAGGGCCAAGGCGCAAGGGCCAAGAGCGGATTCCAGACTTCGGGTTTGGTCTGACTTCTTGGCCCTAACTTCCCGCACCGAGAAAGTTCCGCGCGAGTTCGAGGAACTTCTCCAGGCGGTCGTGGTGCACCCAGTGGCCGGCGCCCTCGATATTGTGGAACTCGTAGTCGGCAAACGCCGCCGCGCGGCCGTCCTGTACCGGATCCTCCGCCCAGGACTCGGTGCCCCGTAGCAACAACACCGGCACCTTGATCCGCCCCCACAATGCACGCGCGTCGCGCATGTTGAACAAGTACGGCGACGCCGCCCGCACGTAGTTGTCGAACTTCCACAGAAATGTTCCGTCTTCGTCGCGGTAGCAGCCGTGCATAGTCAAATGCCGCGCCTGCTCCGGCGTCAGCCGCGGATTCGTCTCCTGCATCCGCTGCACCGCTTCGTCGAGACTCGTGTAGCGGCGCGGATGGCGCCGCGCCAGCGCCTGCATCTCCTTGATCCAATGGTCCATCCGCTCCTGCGCCGGGATGTCGCGAATCAACCGCGGCGGCGGACCCAAACCTTCGATCGCCACCACCTTGCGCACCCGCTCCGGGTAGACGCCGGTGTACTGCAGGCTGATCGCGCCGCCTAGCGAGTGGCCGATGATCGCCACCGGAAAACGGTCGAGCTGGTCGAGCAACTGGGCGATGTCGAGAATGTAGTCGACCAGCGAGTACGAACCGCCGATCGCCCACTGCGAGTCACCGTGGCCGCGCAGGTCGGGCGCGACGACGTGGTATTCGTCGCGGAGTTGCTCGGCGACCCAGTCCCAGTTGCGGCAATGGTCGCGCCCGCCGTGCACGAGCAGCAGCAGCGGCGCCCCGGCGTTGGCCCAGTCGGCGTAATGCAGCTTGAGACGCTGCGAATAGTAATAGTGGGAGGTGGGACCCATGGGCGACAAGGGCCAAAGGCTGAAGGGCCAA
>Ga0163144_10000507_pt1 | contig 90297 bp, 77 predicted proteins | sample OliLak19BULKMAT1_FD_123175 | JGI IMG/M metagenome (GOLD analysis project Ga0163144, IMG submission 123175) | Freshwater microbial mat bacterial communities from Lake Vanda, McMurdo Dry Valleys, Antarctica - Oligotrophic Lake LV.19.BULKMAT1 | ecosystem: Environmental > Aquatic > Freshwater >...
GCTCGGCCAGTTCACCGACGACGGCTTCATCCGCCACGATCGCGACGAGATCATCATCACCGACCTCGACGGCCTGGCCGCCGCCGCCCACCGTTAGCCGGGAGCGGATTCGCCGAGCTGCTCCAGCACGGCCGCGGCCGAGGCCAGGGCGGCCCGGACCCGGCCCAGCGCCCCGCCCAGGAAGGCCGTTCGCCGTTCCACGTGCTCCACCCCCGGAGCGACCACAGCGATGGTCACGATGGTGTCGGTGTCCCGCTCGTGGGCATCGATGGCGACGCCGACGTCGACGCCGGCGCGCGCGCGCACGGCCCCGGCCGCCCCGATCGCGGCCGCGTCATCGGCGTGATCCGGCCGGCCGTCGGACCACGACTCAGCCAGGGCCAGCCATGGCACATCACCGAGCAACAGCGCGAACTGACCGCCGGTGCCGCGCTCCTCCACGGCGAGGCGCCAGCCATGGGCCTTCAGGCGAGCACCGATGGCCGTGGCCCATGAGGTGTTGCCCTCGGCCCAGATGTGCTGCCCGACTCGCGCCTGGACGAGTGCAGCCATCGCCGCGACATGCTCGGCCGCGGTGCGGTCCGTGCCGCCCTCATCCGGCCCGTTGACGGCCGATACGCGGATGTCGACCGCGTCCGCCCTGGCGTACGTGGCGACCTCCGGGTTTGACGCCCGCAGGATGTTCTCGCCGAGGACCTCGGCCAACTGCGATTCGCCGATCCCGGCGGTCCGGAACGTGCGCGCCACGAACGGCCGACCCAGGGCCTGATCGCGAAGCTTTGGCAGCGCCTCGTCGGCCCACATCGGGCGCATCTCGCGGGGCGGGCCGGGCATGGCCACGATGATCCGCCCGTCCGGCCGCGTCACGTACCAGCCGGGTGCCGTCCCGTTGGGATTGGGCAGCGTGACCGCCGAGGGGATGACCCAGGCCTGCTTGCGGTTGATCTCGGGGAAGGGCAGCCCGCGGCGCTTCCAGAGCGCGCGCAGCCAGCGTTCGGCCTCCGGGCCGACGACTGGCTCCTCGCCGCAGACGGCGGCGATCGCCTCGCGGGTGAGGTCGTCGGGCGTCGGACCGAGGCCGCCCGTGGAGACCACCAGGTCGGATCGCGTCAGGGCGCTGGCAAAGGCCTCGCGCACGACCTCCAGGGAATCGGGCACCGCCACCAGCCGTTCGATGGCGACCCCGGCCGCCGTCAGGCCGCGGGCGAGCTCGCCGGCGTTCGTGTCGCGGGTGTCGCCGACGGTCAGCTCGGCCCCGATCGACAGGATGGTCGCGGTCAGCAGCGGGCGCGTGTCGGTCGGGTCAGCGTCGGCGGGCACGGTCGCAGCGTAACGCGCGCGTGATGCCCATGCGTGCCTGGCCGTGACTGGGTGGCATGCGAGCGCTGCTATCATCGAACGGATGTCCAGCCTGCCACCGCCCCCGCCACCGGACACGCCGCCCGGCGTGTTCGCCCAGTTCGGCGCGACCCGCGATGCCGCATGGCGGCTGGCGATGGCCCATGTGGAGCTCGCCAAGGCGGAGGGAGCCGCGATCGGCGGCCAGATCGCCCGGCTCGTCGGCCTCATCGTCGCCGCCCTCGCCCTGGTGTTCATGGCGGTCATCCTCGTGGTCGTCGGCATGTCCCTGTTCCTGGCCGCGTGGCTGCTCGGCTCGATGGGCTGGGGGGTGCTCCACGGCATGCTCCTGTTCATCGGACTGGCCGTGGTCTGCGTGTTCGCCGCCGTCGGGCTGCCGGGTCGGGCGATCGGCCTGGCCACGCTCGGTGGCCTGGCCATCGGTATCGTGATCGCGCTCATCCTCGGATTCGAGCTCAGCAACCGCGCCTACGCCGCGATCGGCGATGCGCTGGCGTCGACCTTCGCCATCGAGGCCGGCGTCCGGCCGCTCGTCGTCGGCGTCGCGCTCGGCGCCTTGATCGGGTTGGTCCTGGGCATCGCCCTAGGCCTGCGCATCGGCGGCTGGGTGATGCCGGTCGCGCTGGTCCCCCTGGGCGCCACCCTGGGCGCGCTCAGTGCCGTCACCTACGGGTTGCAGGTCGGGATCGCCCTGGGCATCACCGTCGGCTACATCTCCTGGATCGCGTTCCTCGCGGCGGCCATGGCCGCCGCCGGCATCGATGCCGAGGCCCTCAAACAGCGCTTCTATCCGTCCCAGACGATCGACACCGGCAAGGAGACCCTCGAGTGGCTGAAGACACGGCTGCCGCGCGCGACCGGGTCCTAGCGGCCCGCTCGGAGCTCGCCGAACAGCTCGCCGTCCTCGAGGCCTCGGGCCGCGCGGCGGTGGATATCCCGGCGCGCATCAAGCGCTCGCCCGCCAAGGTCGCGGCGGTCGTCGGAGGAGCCGGCTTCTTGGCCCTCAAGGGTCCGCAGCGTCTCTTCGGGGCCGCTCGCCAGGCGGTCACTGGCAAGCCCGCGCCGCTGCCCAAGTCCATGCTGCCCGACGAAGTGGAGAAGACCCTGCGCAAGCTGGGCAAGGACGGCGACAAGGTCCGCGGGACGCTGGAGCGGGACTTCGCCACGTACGCCAAGCAGTCGCGCAAGGACCGAGAGAGCCTGCGCACGCTGCTCATCCTGGCCGTCGCTCGCCCGTTGCTCAATCGCGGCGCGAAGGCCGTCGGGGACACGTTGCTGATGCCCGACGCCCCGTCGTTCAAGGCCCGGCTGGAGCAGGTCCGGGGGCGGCTGGACAGCGAGCTCCGATCGACCGCCGACGAGATGCCCCCGGTGACCGCGCCCGACGGCCCGCCGCCCGCGGCGCCGCCCGAGCGCTAGACTGGCCGCCGCTGGGCGAGTGGCGGAATGGCAGACGCGCCGGCCTTAGGAGCCGGTGCCGCGTGAGCGGCGTGGAGGTTCGACCCCTCTCTCGCCTACCAGCCTGACGGGCCGTGGCCCGTCGCCTGCAGTGCGCCCGGACGCTCGGCGCCGGCTGTTGGGCCTCCCCCGTGCAGCCCGCCGTCGAGGCGCCCGCCCTATACTGCCCCGGCGATGCAGATCAACCGAACCCCTGCCCCCAAGTCATCCATCCTGCTCGAGATCGAGCTTCCCGCGGAACGCCTGGACACGGCCATCGGCCACGCCGTCAGGGCGCTGGCGCGGCGGACGCGCGTCCCGGGGTTCCGGCCCGGCAAGGCGCCGCGACCCGTGCTGGAACGCCACCTTGGCCCCGGCGTGGTCCTCGACGAGGCCGTCGAACACCTGGTCCAGGACGCCTACCGTGAGGCCCTCGTCAGCGAGGACATCCTGCCCCTGACCAATGCCGACGTGGAGATCGTCACGGCCGAGGAGGGCCAGCCGGTCGTCTTCAAGGCGACGGTCCAGGTCCGCCCCGAAGTGACCCTCGGCGACTACCGCGAGTTCCCGTTCGCACCGGACATCGAGACCATCGACGACGCCCGCGTGGACCAGGTCGTCGAGCAGCTGCGTGACCAGAATGCCTCCCTGGCGGCCGTCGAGGATCGTGGCGCCAAGGACGGCGACTACGCCGTCGTGTCGTTCATCGGGACCCGTGACGGCGAGCCGTTCGAGGGCGGGAGCACCGAGCGCATGCCCATCATCCTGGGCCAGGAGCGGCTCATCCCGGGCTTCGAGCAGCACCTGCTCGGTGCCAAGGTCGACGATACGGTCGAGTTCGACATCACCTTCCCCGAGGACTACGGCGAGCCCAGCCTGGCCGGTCAGGTCGCCCACTTCAGCGTGACCGTCAAGGAGCTCCGCGAGAAGGTCCTGCCCGAGGTCGACGACGACTTCCTGGCCAGCCTCGGCGAGTTCGGCTCGCTCGACGAGCTGCGCACCGACGTCCGCACCCGCCTGGAGGCCAACGCCCTCGACCGCGCCCGCCACGGGTTCTCCGACCGGATCATCCAGTACGCGGTGGACAACGCCACCGTCGAGCTGCCCGACGTGCTCATCGACCAGGAGGTCGAGGTGATGCACGACGAGTTCCGGGCCACGCTCGCGCGCCAGGGCCTCACCGAGGAGGCCTACCTCAAGGCCGTCGAGAAGACGACCGATGACATGCATGGCGAGTTCCGGCCGGACGCCGAACGTCGGGTCAAGACCCTGCTCGTGCTATCCAGGGTCGCCGACATCGAGGGCACAAAGGTCGCCGAGATGGACATCGAGGCCGAGGTCGCCCAGGGTCGCGCCCGCTACGCCGACGACCCCAAGCTGCTCGAGTACTTCGACTCCGAGCGCGGCCGTTCGTTCATCCGCAGCACGCTGCGCCGCAGCCGCGTCGTCGAGGCGCTCATCGACGGCTGGTTGGCCACCCACCCCGAGCATCCGGCCCTGCCCCATCTGGAGGACGCACCGCCGTCGGTCGTGGCCAACGAGCAGGCCCAGGCGAACGCCTCGATCGGCGCGACCGATCCGGGCTCGGTGCTCGCCGACGATCCCATCGAGGTCGCCGCGGATGCGCTGCCCGTCGACGAGCCCGCCACCGCCTGATGGCCGGATCGCGGCCTGACCGGCAGCCCACCCGGAACCACCCCGAACCCCAAAGCCTACCCAGGGAGACCGCAGATGCTCGTGCCGATGGTCATCGAATCCTCCAGCCGGGGGGAGCGCGCCTACGACATCTACTCGCGCCTGCTCCGTGAGCGGATCATCTTCCTCGGTGACGCCATCGAGGATCATCTCGCCAACCTGGTCATCGCCCAGCTCCTGTTCCTCGACTCGGAGGACCCGGAGAAGGACATCAGCCTGTACATCAACTCGCCCGGCGGCGTGGTCAACTCGGGCCTGGCCATCTACGACACGATGCAGTACGTCCGGGCGCCAGTCAGCACGATCTGCATCGGCATGGCCGCCTCCATGGCGGCCGTCCTGCTGTCGGCGGGGGCCAAGGGCAAGCGCTACGCCCTGCCCAACAGCCGGATCATGATCCACCAGGGATCGGGCGGCTTCCGCGGCAACGCGGCCGACGCTGTCATCCAGATGCGCGAGTGGGAGTTCCTGGTCGAGCGCAACATCGAGATCATGGCCCGCCATACCGGCCAGACCGTGGAACAGGTCCGCCAGGACACCGACCGTGACCGCTTCATGTCGCCCGAGGCAGCGAAGGACTATGGCATCATCGACGCGGTCTATTCGGAGCAGTGGGACTCATTGACCGCACAGCACCATGACGAGAAGGTGGCAGAGGACGTCGCCGAGACCGGCGACACTATCGAGGCACCGGAGCCCAAGCGCTCCAAGGGCGAGTAGACGACGAGCACGAGGCAGAGAACGGCGCAGTGACCACGACCACCAGCAGCAAGGGCCCCAAGGTCCCGTATCGCTGCTCGTTCTGCGGCAAGAGCCAGGAGCAGGTCCGCAAGCTCATCGCGGGCCAGGGCGTGTACATCTGCGACGAGTGCATCCACCTCTGCCAGGAGATCATCGAGGAAGAGCTGCTGGAGACGCCGCGGCCCAAGCCGTCGGCGACCAAGCTGCCCAATCCCCACCGGATCAAGGACGCCCTGGATGCGTACGTCATCAGCCAGGAACGGGCCAAGAAGGTCCTGTCGGTCGCGGTCTACAACCACTACAAGCGGGTCAACGCGAACCAGCCGAACGACGAGGTGGAGCTCCAGAAGTCGAACGTCCTGCTGGTCGGCCCGACCGGTTCCGGCAAGACGCTCCTGGCCCAGACGCTGGCCCGGGTCCTGGATGTCCCGTTCTGCATCGCCGACGCCACGTCGCTGACAGAGGCGGGCTACGTCGGTGAGGATGTCGAGAACATCCTGCTGCGGCTCATCCAGGCCGCCGACTTCGACGTCGCCCGTGCCCAGCGCGGGATCATCTACATCGACGAGATCGACAAGATCGCGCGCAAGGCCGACAACCCCTCGATCACCCGTGACGTGTCCGGCGAGGGCGTCCAGCAGGCGCTCCTCAAGATCCTCGAGGGGACCGTCGCCAACGTCCCGCCCCAGGGCGGCCGCAAGCACCCCCACCAGGACTTCATCCAGATCGACACCACGAACGTGCTGTTCATCTGCGGCGGCGCATTCGACGGCCTGGAGAAGATCGTCGAGGAGCGCGTCGGCAAACGTTCCATCGGTTTTGGCACGGAGGCCCAGATGGGCGCCGCCGAGCGTGGTCGCGTGCTGGAACGGCTGATGCCGGAGGACCTGCTCAAGTTCGGGCTCATCCCGGAGTTCATCGGGCGCCTGCCGGTCATGGTCACGCTGACCGCGCTGACCGCCGACGACCTGGTGCGCGTCCTGACCGAGCCCAAGAACGCCGTGACCCGCCAGTTCCAGCGCTTCCTGTCGCTGGACAAGGTCGAGCTCGCCTTCACGCCCGGCGCGTTGCGTGCCGCGGCCGAGGTCGCCCTCGATCGCAAGACGGGCGCCCGCGCCCTGCGCTCCATCGTCGAAGAGTCGCTGCTGGAGGTCATGTACGACATCCCGGAGCGCACCGACATCCGCAAGTGCATCATCACCGAGGAGACGATCCGCGAGGGTCGCCTGCCGTTGCTCCTGACCAAGAGTGACGTGGACGGCGGCGTGGATGAGACGAACTACCTCGAGTGGCTCGCCGAGCGGGGCGAGACCGCTTGACCGCCGGGCGCGGCGCGGGGCCGTCCGGCCCTGCGAGCGTCTTCGGGGACACCGACACGACACGATGACCGAGCTGCCCAAGGCCTACACGCCGCGCGACGTCGAGGGCCCGATCTACGAGCGCTGGCTGGCGGCCGACGTGTTCGCCCCCGACGGCGCCGGCTCGACCGCCGATCCTTCACTGCCGTCGTTCACGGTCATCCAGCCGCCGCCCAACGTCACGGGCTCGCTGCACCTGGGCCATGCCCAGCGGACCGCGGTGGAGGACCTGATGGTCCGGCACGCCCGGATGCGCGGCCACGCGGCGCTCTTCCTGCCTGGCCTGGACCACGCCAGCATCGCGGCCCAGTTCGTGCTTGACGGGATCATCGCCAAGGAGGGAGAGACCCGCCAGAGCCTCGGCCGTGAGCGGTACCTGGAGCGCATGCACGCCTTCGTCGCGACGACGCGCGACGTGATGCTCGGCCAGCAGCGGCGGGTCGGTGCCTCGGCGGACTGGAGTCGGCTGCGGTTCACGATGGACGACGGCTCGGCCGAGGCCGTGCGGGTCGCCTTCGAGCGCCTGTACCGCGATGGCCTGGCCTACCGGACCGAGGCTCTGGTCAACTGGTGCCCGGGCTGTCGGACGAGCGTCAGCGACCTGGAGGTCCTGCCCACGCCGGAGACCGGGACGCTCTGGTCCATCCGCTACCACCTCATCGACGAAGCGACCGGCGAGCCCGATCCCGGGCTCACCATCACCGTGGCCACGACCCGCCCGGAGACGATCCTGGGCGACACCGCCGTCGCGGTCCATCCCGAGGACGAACGCTATCGCGGCCTGGTCGGGCGGCGCGTCCGCATCCCGTTCGTCGAGCGCGACGTGCCGGTCATCGCCGACGACGTGGTGGAGCGCGCGTTCGGCACGGGCGCGGTCAAGATCACACCCGCCCACGACAGCGACGACCACGCGACCGGCCAGCGCCACGGCCTGGCCGCGCCGACCATCCTGGCCGACGACGCCACGATCGCCGACACCGGCACGACCTACGACGGGCTCGATCGCTACGCGGCCCGGACCGCGATCCTTGCCGACCTGACGGCGCGTGGCGACCTCGCCGCGGAGCAGGCCCATGAGATGGTCATCGGCCGCTGCCAGCGCAGTGGCGATGTCGTCGAGCCGCGGCTCAAGACGCAGTGGTTCGTGCGCACCGGGCCGCTCGCCGAGCGGGCACTGGAGGCCACCCGTTCGGGACGGATCCGCATCCTGCCCGAACGCTTCGAGAAGACCTGGGAGCACTGGCTGACCGGCATCCGCGATTGGAATGTCAGTCGCCAATTGTGGTGGGGCCATCGCATCCCGGCCTGGTACTGCCCCGACGGCCACGCCACTGTCAGTTCCCTGGCGGCCGGCCCGGACGCCTGCGAGGTGTGCGCCCGGCCGGCCCCCGAGTTGATCCAGGATCCGGACATCTTCGACACCTGGTTCAGCTCAGGCCTGTGGCCGTTCAGCACGCTCGGCTGGCCGCACCAGACCGCGGACCTGGCCCGCTTCTACCCGACGTCGGTCATGGAGACGGGCTACGACATCATCTTCTTCTGGGTCGCCCGGATGGTCATGCTCGGGTTGCACCTGACCGACCAGGAGCCGTTCCACACGGTCTACCTGTCGGGCCTTATCCGCGACCCGCAGGGCCAGAAGATGAGCAAGACCAAGGGCAACGTGGTGGATCCGCTGGGGATCGTGGATGAGACCGGGGCCGATGCCCTGCGCTTCGCGCTCATCCACGGCGCGACGCCCGGGCAGGACCAGCGCTTCGGCCCGGTCAAGCTGGAGAATGCCCGGAACTTCGCCAACAAGCTGTGGAATGCGACCCGTTTCGTGGTCGGGGCTCGACCGACGACCATCGCCGCCGACGCCGAGCGCCGCCTGCCCGATGCCCGCCACCTCGGTCCTGCCGAGCGCTGGCTGCTGTCGCGCGCGGCCGCGGCCACCGAGGCCGTCGACGCGGCCTTGACCGAGCACGCCTTCGGCGAAGTCACGCGCACCCTGTACGAGGCCATCTGGAACGAGTACTGCGACTGGGGCCTGGAGTTCGCCAAGGTCCGCCTGGCTGATGAGGGGCTGTCCCCCGAGGCCCGCGAGGCCACCTGGTGGACCCTCGTCGAGGTCCTCGACACCTACCTGCGCCTGCTCCACCCGGTGATGCCGTTCATCACCGAGGCGCTGTGGGCGGCCTTTCCGCACCGGGCGACCGACCCGGACCTGCTCATCGTCGCCCGCTGGCCGGGGGTAGGGGAGCGCGATCGAGCCGCCGAATCGGAGGTCGAGGCCGTCGTCGAGCTCATCCGGGCCGTGCGCAACGCGCGCTCGGAGGCGCAGCTCGAGTCGGGCGCCTGGCTGGGCCTGGAGGTGGCCGTACCGCAGGGCCTCGGCGAGACGTTCGAGGCGCTCCGACCGGCCATCGAGCGGTTGACCCGCGCGCGGCCCCTGGAACGCCGCCTCACTCGCGATGCCCTGACCGCCGACCCGGCCGCCCTGACCGTCATCGCCGGCGACCTGGAAGCGCGCATCCTGCCCGCCGGGTCGGGACTGGATCCTGTGGCGGCCGCCTTGGAGCAGGCCCGCCTGGAGCGTGAGCTTGGGGAGGCTGAGGGCTGGCTCGAGGCGGCTCGCGCCCGGCTGACCAACGACGCGTTCGTGGCCAAGGCCCCAGCGGCTGTCGTCGAGGGCGCACGGGCTCGCGAGGCGGAGCTCGCCGAGCAGGTCGATCGCCTGCGCGAGCGACTGGCTCGCTAGGCGCGCGGGGCACTCGACGGCCCGCCCCCGAGGAGGAGGGAGCGGGCCGTGAGCCGCGAGCGCGAGGTGGGTGGCGGTCAGCCCTTGACGGCGCCGCCGGTGATGCCCCGGACGAAGTACCGCTGCAGCGAGAAGAACACGATCAGTGGCAGGATCATCACGATGAACGCGGCCGCCGTCAGCAGATGCCACTGGCCGCCCTGCGAATTGACCAGGTTGGCCACGACCACGGTGAGGGGCTGGTTGGCCGGGACCGGGCCGATGAACACGAGCGCGACGAGCAGGTCGTTCCAGACCCACAGGAACTGGAAGATGGCCAGGGAGGCCAGGACCGGCACGCTCATCGGCAGGGCGAGCCGGAAGAACGAGGTCGCCGGACCGGCGCCGTCGATGGCCGCCGACTCGAAGACCTCTCGAGGCAGGCCGCCCATGTAGTTCCGAAGCAGGAAGATCGCGAATGGCAGGCCGAAGCCCGTGTGTGCGAGCCAGACGGCCAGGAACGTGCCGGCGATGCCGGCGTCCGCGAACAGGGTCAGGATCGGGATGAGCGATACCTGCAGCGGGACGACCAACAGGCCGACCACGACCACGAACAGGACGTTCTTGCCCCGGAAGTCCATCCAGGCGAAGGCGTAGGCCGCGAAAGCGGCTACGACCAGCACGAGGATGGTCGCCGGGATGGTGATGAACAGGCTGTTGATGAACGCCCGGTCCAGACCCTGCCGGTTGAGGACTTCCTCGTAGTTGGCGAAGGTGAACTCGAACGGTGGGAACAGGGCCGTCCACCAGCCCGAGGACGAGATGTCCGCGGACGGCCGGAACGAGTTGATGAACAGGCCGAGCGCCGGGATCAGCCACACGACGGCGATGACGAGTAGCGTCAGGTGCAGCGCGACACGGCTGGGCCGGAGGCCGCGCCGGCGTCGGTGGACGGCAGGTCGGGCCAGGCTGGGGGCGGTCATCGGATGGCCTCCTGCTCACGGAATCGCTTGATGTTGAGGACCATGACCGGCACGATCGCCAGGAACAGGATGATGGCGACGGCGCTGCCGCGCCCGAACTGGCTGAAGTTGAAGAGTTCCTTGTACATGCGGTTGGCCAGGACCTCGGTCCCGAAGTTGCCGTTGGTCATGATGTACACGATGTCGAAGGCCTTCAGCGCGATGATCACGACCGTCGTGCTGATGACCGCGATGGTCGGGAGCAGGAGGGGAAAGGTGATGCTCCTGAACACCTGCCACTCATTCGCGCCGTCCACCCTGGACGCCTCCAGCAGCTCCGTGCTGATGCTCTTCAGGCCGGCCGACAGGATGACCATACTGAAGCCCACCTGCATCCAGACCCCGACGACGATGAGCAGGATGGTGTTGAGCGGCCAATCGTTGAGCCAGCCGACGGGTTCGCCGCCGAGGGCCACCACGATCGCGTTGAGCGTGCCCGACTCGGGCCGGAAGTCGTACATGAAGCGCCAGATGATGCCCGCGGCCGTGAAGCTGATGGCCAGCGGCAGGAAGATGACGGCCTTGATCCATGACTCGTAGCGGACCCGGTCCACGAGGACCGCGATGAGTAGCCCGAAGCCCACGGACCCGACCGTCAGCAGCACGATCCAGAGGAGATTGTTGGCCAGGGCGCCGAGGGTTTCGGCGCTGTTGAAGACGTACTCGTAGTTGGCCAGCCCGACGAAATTCTCCGAGAACCCGTCCATGAAGCTGCGTCGGACGGTGTCGATGGTCGGGTAGACCAGGAAGACACCGAGGAACGTCATGGCCGGCAGCAGCCACAGTATCGGACGCAGCCTGGGCGCGATCCGGCCCGGGACGAACTTGAGGATCGTCTCGATGAGCAAGACATAGCCGACGAGCGCCGCCGGCACCCCGACGATGACGATGGCGGCCGTGAGCAGGCGTTCGTCCATGGACCTCCCTCCAAGTTGGGCCGAGGGCGGGCGGCGCCGGCGTGGCGCCGCCCGCCCATCACAGGAGCGCTACTGGGCGTAGGCCGTGGCCTGGACCTCGTCCAACCCGGCCAGGATCGCGTCGAGGCGCGACTGGTCCTGGGTGAAGTCCAGCATCGCCGACCAGAACGCCGCGTTCATGGCCTCGGGCATCAGGTCGGATCCGTCGAAGCGGAAGACCGTCGCGTTGGCCAGGATCTCCGCGGAGCGGGCCGACACGTCGTCGGGATAGTTGGTCACGGTGTTGTTGCCCGACAGGGCGCCGCCGATGCCGACCCAGATGGACTGGGCCTCGGCGGTCACCAGGTAGGCCATGAGGGCGCGGGCCTGGGGGGTGTCGTTGAACATCCCGAACAGGTCGCCGGCGCCGGTGGTCGCCCCGGTGAACGAGGGGTTGATGTCGGGCATCGGGAAGAAGTCATAGTCGGCTTCTGTCGCGCCACCCTCGTCCTGGAAGAACGAGGTGATGAACGATGCCTGGTGGTGGAAGAGGCAGCCGGGCGGATCGGCGAACATCGGGTTCGCGGCCGCACCGAACGAGGTGTTCAGGACATAGCCGGTCCCGCCATGCGAGGCGTCGATCACGTCGCCGAAGGCCTCGAATGCAGCCCGGATCTCGGGCGATGACCAGGGTTGCGTGCCGGCGACCCAGGCGTCGTAGACGTCAGGCCCGGACTGGCGGATGACCAGGTCCTCGATCCAGTCCGTCGCGGGCCAGCCGGACGCGGGCCCGCTCTCCAGCCCCACGCACCACGGCGCCGTGTCGCCAGTCGCAGCCGTGCCGGCCTTGGTCCACAGGTCGTCCCACGAGGTGGGTGTGCCCGCGGTGTAGACGTTGGGGTTGTACCAGATGAGGCCCTTGACGGCGGCCTTGATGAAGACGCCATAGACCTTGCCGTCGACGGTCCCCAGGTCGACGAAACCGGGCGAGGTCTCCGACGTGTAGGTGGCGATGTCGAGGACATCGTCAAGTGCCTTCAGGGCGCCACGCTGGGCGAACTCCTGCAACTGACCCGGACCGGGAAGTCCGGCCAGGTCGGGCAGGATGCCCGACGCGACGCCGGTCGTCAGCACCGCATTGAGGTCCCGGGTTCCGGTGTACTCGACGGTGATACCTGTCTCGGCCTCGAACGGTGCGACCATCGCGAGGAAGGCGTCCTGTTCGGCGCCGCCCCACGTGCCGATCACGCTGACGGAGCCGCCGATCTGACCGCCGGCGTCCGTGGGACTGGGTTCGCTGCTACCGGCCGGCGGAGTGGTCGCACTGCCGCCGCCGTCCGTCGGCGCGGCGGTGGTGCTACCTCCGCCGCACGCCACCGCGATCAACGCGACGGCGGTCAACAAGCCGGTGGTCCTCCACCACCGAGATGTCCGCTCCTTCATGTCGTTTCTCCTTCCCTGTTCATCGACCCGATCGACGGGTCGCTTGCCTGGGCGGTTCGAGGCCCCGCCCGTCTGGGGCGCGGCGGCTCACGTCGATCGGGCTGGGGCCGTCGACGCACGCACGATGAGCTCGGTCGGGAGTAGCGTCCGGGTCGGGGCGGTTTGATCCGCGATCCGCTCCAGGAGCGCCTGTCCGGCGGCCTGCCCGAGCTCGAAGGCTGGCAGCCGGACGGTGGTGAGGGGAGGGTCGAAGTAGACGGCGAGAGGGATGTCGTCGAAGCCCACGACACTCACGTCGTCAGGGATGCGCCGGCCCGCGTCGCGCAGGGCGCTGATCGCTCCGAGGGCGACCACGTCGCTGGCCACGAAGACCGCGTCGAAGTCGGTCGTGGCCAGCAGCTCGACCATGGCGGCATGGCCGCTCGGGGCGTCGAAGTCGCCGGTCGCGATGAGTGCCGGGTCCTCGGTCATGCCCGCGCCGGCCAGGGCCGCGCGATAGCCGTCGAGCCGCTCCTGGGCCGCGGTGTACACGAGCGGCGCGTTGGTGATGCAGGCGATGCGCCGATGGCCGAGGGCGAGGAGGTGCTCCACCGCGCCGCGCGCGCCGGCCACATTGTCGATGTCGATGGACGTGACGTCCAGGTCGCGCCGGGCGCCCTGGAGCACGATCGGGAAGCCGTCGCGGACCAACGCCTCCAGTTGCGGGTCATCGATCCTTGGCCCCGAGATGACCAGCCCGTCGGCATGCTGCGAGCGGAGCAGCCCGGCGTACGAGGCGTGCGGCCCGTCGGTGGCCAGCGGCTCGACCATGACCCGGTAGCCGCGCGTGCGCGCCGCTGCGGCCAGGCCGCGCAGGGTCTCGGCCAGGACCGCGTCGCTGGCGATCTGTTCCGGGGTCTGGCGCAGGACGAGGGCCAGGATGTGGCTGCGCCCACCGGCCAGTTGGCGTGCCGGAGCGTGCGGGTGATAGCCGATGGTCTCGGCCGCCCGGAGCACGCGCCGCCGCGTCTCGTCGGGGATCTTGACGTCCGTGCGGCCGTTCAGCACGAACGAAACCGTGGTCCGGGAGACCCCGGCCTCGGTCGCCACGTCCGCGCTGGTCGGGCGCTTGCGCATCGTCGATCCGCTCCTTCATCTTGACGGCGCGTCGGCGACGTGGTCGACTAACGCGTGTCAGTAACGCGTATCAATGACGGTTCGGCGCGAGATTGTCAAGACCAGGTCGCTACCCTCGCGTGACAGATCGATCACGAAACGAGCGTCGGAGGCCCGCATTCGGATGACTGGCAAGCGCAGCGTGCAGGCTGCTGTCGGGGGCCTCGTCGGCGCGCGCCTCGCTGACGACTGGTGGCGACGGGGGGTCATCTACCAGGTCTATCCGCGCAGCTTCGCCGATAGCGACGGCGACGGGACGGGGGACCTGCCGGGCATCATCTCGCGCCTGGACCACCTGGGCCCGAACGGTCTGGACGTCGATGCGCTGTGGCTGTCGCCCATCTATCCCTCGCCCGGCAGGGACATCGGCTACGACGTCAGCGACCACACGGCGATCGACCCGCGGTTCGGCACCGAGGCCGACTTCGACCGCCTGGTGGCGGAGGCGCACCGGCGGGGCATCCGGGTCGTGCTCGACCTGGTCATGAACCACACCAGCGATGAGCACCCCTGGTTCCAGGCGTCACGGCGACGCGAGGCCGCGCACGCCGACTGGTACATCTGGCGCGGATCGCGCGGGACGGACCGGCGCGGGCGCCCTCTGCCGCCCAACGACTGGGTGTCGTGGTTCGGCGGCCCGGGCTGGACGTTCGACCCTGTGCGCGGCCAGTTCTTCCACCACACCTTCTTGGCCGAGCAGCCCGAGCTCGACTGGCGGGTGCCCGCCGTGGAGGCGGCCCAGTGGGCGATGGTCAGCGGCTGGCTGGAACGCGGCGTGGATGGCTTCCGCCTGGACACCTTCAACGTGTTCCTCAAGCAGGCCGACATGCTGTCCAACCCGCGTCGACGAGGCTCGTCGGCCTGGACGCGCCAGCACCACCAGTACGACTTCGACCAGCCCGACCTGCCGGCGCTGATCGCTCGTTTCCGGGCCGTGGTGGACGGATACCCCGGCACCATGTCGGTCGGCGAGCTTTTCGTGGGCACGACCGAGGGCGCAGCCGCGCTGACCGTCGACCGTCATCTCGTCTTCGATTGGGAGCTGCTCACCCGGCCGTGGTCGGCGAACGCCATCCGGTCCGCCATCCGCCGACGCGAGCGCGCGTTCGGACCGGACCGCTGGCCGACCGTCGTGCTGTCGAACCACGATCAGCCACGCCACGCGTCGCGTCTGGCTGATTCCCTGCCGGGTGTGCACCTGGACCAGGACGCCGTGGCCAAGGCGGCCGCGCTCATCCTGTTGAGCGTGCGCGGCACCCCGTTCCTGTACTACGGCGAGGAGATCGGCATGGGCGACGTCGACGTATCGCCAGCCGAGAGCATCGACGCTCCCGCAGCGCGCATCGCGCCGGACTTCCCGTGGTGGGATCGCTCGAGTTCGCGCACCCCGATGCCCTGGGAACCGGGGCCAGGGTCGGGCTTCACCACCGCCGACCGACCGTGGCTGCGTTTCGGGCCGGACGTGGAGCAGCGCAACGTCCGGACGCAGGCAGCCGACCCGGACTCCGTCCTGGGCGCGTACCGCCGCCTGATCATCGCCCGGCGGGCGACTCGCGTCCTCCAGGACGGCGACCTGGCCATCCTGCGCGGCCTGCCCGACGACATCCTTGGCTACCGCCGGTCGAGCCGGGCGACGCCGGGCGATGAGGCGCTCGTCCTCGTGGCCTTCGGGCCGGAGCGGGCCGAGGTCCGACTACCGGGACCTCGCCGCGGGAGCGGCTGGCGTGTCGTCGTGGGCACCGAGCGCGAGCCGGCCACGCTCGCCGCCGACAGCCGACGGCTGGCCCTGCGGCCGCTCGAGGGTGTGATCCTCGTCCCACGTCGCTGAGACGGGGCGCCCTGCTACCATGACGAACCGATCCAGCCACCCCGGGGAGAATCACGCGTGCCGCTCGATTTCCTGAAGCGCAAGCCCTCCGCCGACTCGTCCCAGCCCGCTGCGCCGGCGCAGCCGACCGGTCGCGGTCCCGTCCTCATGCCCGAGGAGGTCGTCGCCCAGGACTTCCAGCTGAAGCTGTACTACGCGGGCAAGACCAGCGAGGGCGTCCGGATGCAGACCGGCACCGGCGCGATGGACGAACTGCCGTCCATGCTCACGGGCCTGGCCAGGACGGAGATCGAGATCGTCGAGCCGCTGCCCATCGAGTTCAGCCAGGCGACGCCGACGATCGCCCGCCCGTCCGAGGCGATGCAGTGGTTGAATGCCCACCACGTCCACTCGCCGATCACGCGCCATGCGCTGGTGGTCCTCGAATCGATCGATGCCGTGGACCTTGCTTTCGACACGTTCGCGTGCACCTTGCTTGACGGCGAGATCGACACCAGCGGTTACCCGGAGTACAACGCGGTCGTCGGCGGCGTGGCGGCCCACTGGGACGAGGCGACCGGCGACATGATCTGTCGGGCCGTCGTGGGCTGGGGTGGCCGCGGCGTGCGCGGCGACACCGACCGCATCGGCGCGAAACTGCTCGGCGGGATCCTGACCAACATCCTGGCCAACCAGCACGCCCTGGGCCTGACCGCCGTGGAGCGACCGATGCCGGCCGCCGGCCGTGGCGGGCTGGTCTGCGCCCACTGCGGCTTCGCCTCCGCCCACGAGCGAGCGTTCTACTGCCCGAAGTGCGGCATGCGCCTGCTGCGCGGCTGAGGGCCCCGACCCCGTGCCCCTCTACGACTACGACTGTCTCGCCTGTGGCCACCGCGTCGAGGTGATGCACGGCGTCCACGGGACCGGTCCAGCGGCCTGCCCGAGCTGCGGCAGCGAGCGTATCCGCAAGGCGTTCGCTGCGCCGGCCGTGCACTTCAAGGGCACCGGCTGGGCGAAGAAGGAGCGGCGTGCGACGTCGACGCCGGGCAGTGGCCGCTCGGCGGCCGCCGACGGTCAGGGCGGCGACGCTTCGGGCTCGAGCGGGAACGCATCGGACAGCGCCTCGGACGGCCCCTCGGAGGCGAGTGTCGGCTCGTCCTCGGCGGCGGGTGACACGAAGAAGGACTCGTCTTCGTCCAAGGATGCCTCCTCGCCCACGCCGGCCAAGGCGGCGTCCGGCGCCAGCACCGACTGACCGATGCCGTCGGCCGCCGACTGGATCACGCTGGCCGAGGCCCGTGATGCGCTCGCCGCGGCCAATGTCCACTTCACGACGTCGACCATCGGCGGCTGGGCGCGCGCGGGACGGCTCCAAAGCATCAAGCTCGGCGGTCGCCGGTACGTCCGTCGCGGCGAGATCCGCGCCCTGATCAGTGCGCCACGGCGCGTCCCCGTGGAGGACGTCCAGCCCGTCCTGTTCGAGGACTGGCGAGACTAGGCGGTGCGCCTGGATCCAGCCGCGCTCCTGGAGCGGTTCCTGGCGAGACCGCGGGTGGCCTATGCCATGGCCATCCTGGACACCTACGGCAAGGCGCCCGGCGGCCTGTTGGCCAATGGCCTCGCCTTCAGCGCCCTGTTCACGTCCATCCCGACGGCGCTCGTTGCGCTCGGCCTCGCCGGCTGGCTGGCCGACGACCCGGCTATCCAGGCGGCCCTTGCCGACGCCCTGGTGGCCGCGTTCCCGCCGCTCTCGGAAGTGATCGATGCGACGCTGTCGGCCCTGACCGAGGGCGCGCCGATCACCAGCATCGTCGGCCTCGTGGGCCTTGTCTGGGCGGTCAGTCAGTTCTACGTGACCGTCGACGTGGCCTTCTCGCGTGTGTTCACCCAGACCGCGGAGCGCGACATCGTGGGGCGGACCGCGCGGGGCTTCCTGTGGGTGGCGATCATCGTCGCCCTGGTCGTGGTGGCCATCATCGCCGGCGCCCTGTTGACGGCGGCAGAGCGGATCCTGGATACCGGCCAGACCCTCGGCGACGGGTTGGTCGGGATCGTGACCTCCGGGCCCGTGCTCATCGCGCTGGCGATCCTGTTGGTCGGCGTCGTGTACCGCTTCGTCCCGTCACGGAATCCGGTCTGGGCGGCCGTGCTCGTGCCGGCCATCGCGGCGGGCCTGGCCATCTCCGTGCTCACCCAGCTGTTCGCCTTCATCGCACCGCGCATCGTCGGGTTCGCGAGCATCGTCGGACCACTGGCGACGGTCTTCGTCGCGCTCATCTGGCTGTCCTTCTCGTTCCAGGCGCTGCTTCTTGGCGGCGCCTGGGTGGCGGTCGACGACCGTCGTCGACGGGCGGCCGCGGAGCTAGCCCTGACGGATCCCGCAGCGGCGACAGAACCGGGCGGTGGCGGACAGTGACAGGCCGCAGCTGACGCACGGCTGGACGCCGCCCGCGGCCTTGACGTCGCCGAGAGGCGCCATGGCGGCCGCGCCTGAGACCGGTACGGACGAGACCTCTCGGGCCGACTCGGCCCACAGGGCCTCGATGCCGCCGGTCGGCGTGGCTGGGCGGCCCAGGAACGGGAGGCCGGCGCTCGGGTTGTGCGATGGCCACTGCGGCTGGGTCGGCCACTGCGGTTCGGCGCTCGCCGCAGCGGGTGGGGCAGCCGGTGCGTCGGCGGCGGGGGCGACGTCGCCCGGGCCGACGAGATCCGGGGCGACGATCTGCCAGGTCGGTTGTCGGACGTGGTCCGTCGGGCGGGCAGCCGCAGCTACCTGATCGATGGCCGTCGACGCGGCGAGGGCAGCGGCGGCAGCGGCAGCAGCGGCAGCATGGTCGTGCTCGGGCTCGGCCTCCGTCTGGGCGGCCGCCGCCGCAGCAGCGGCTCGAGCGACCGGCGCGGCCTCGGCAGCCTCCGTTGGCTCCCCGGCCTGCTCGCGCTCGTAGGCCTCCAGGGCCGCGTCCAGGCTCTGGCCGGGTCGGAACGAGCGCAGCAAGGCCGATGTCGCCGACGCGGCCGCAGCGGCTCGTCCATCGATGTCGGTTGCGCCCGGCGTCGGCGCGGCGTCAGCGGGCGCGGCCGTTTCGACGCTGGGTTGGGCCACGGATGCGGCTGCCTCGACCGGTGGGGCGTCGTCGCCTGCGGCCGTATCGACCGTTTCGTCGGTGCCAGCCTTCTCGGTCGCCGGCTCCAGGGCAGGCGCGCCACCGAGGGCGGCCAGGCGCGCCACGGCATCGATCGACTCGATCTCGTCGTCGCCGGCGGTGGCCTCAGCGACGGGCGCCTCGCCCAGGTCATCGTCGCGGGATAGGTCGCTGGTCGGCCAGGCGAGGGTGTCCAGCGCGGGGTCGTGGTGCTGGCCGTTGGTCCCGTTGCCGTTGGGCTCGGCGCGCAGGTCCAGGTCGGACGTCACCGCCAGGGTGGGGAACGGCGCCTCCAGGATGTCGTGGCCCAGGTGCGGGGCGCAGGTCAGGCAGCGGCCCTCGGCCTCATTCCAGCAGTTCGCGCAGGTGTACTGGCGACACTGCATGCAGAAGTTGAAGGTCTTGTGGAACGCGTCCAGCTGCTGGGAGGTGACCTCTCGATCCGTATCGCTGCGCGCGGCCGCCATCGCCTCGTCAAGTGACGTGTCGTCGGACATGACGAAGTTCTTCAGGCCACGCGACAGGACCTTGACGCCCTTGAGACGGGGCGCGCGCGGTGCAGCGGACTCGAACGTGTAGCGAGTGCCACAACGTTCGCAGAACGATTCGGTCAGGATCTCGGGCATGCTGCCCCCGGTGATGCGCTGGACAGGTCGAGATGCGGTGCACCCCGAACAGGTCCGCGAGTATAGCGCAGCCCTTCTCGCCGACCCGCTGACGGCGGTACCTCCGAGGGCCGCGGATGGTCCCGGGTGGGCGGTCGGCGAGGCCGCGCGCGGGCCGGCAACGTGGCGATCGGGACCTCCAGCGACCCTCTGCTAGACTCCGCCACCGATCATGCCGCCGCTGGCCGCCATCGAGCGGTTCTTCGAACGTCTCCTGGAGCGCCCATCAGCGCGCCTGTTCCGGGCACGGCTCCAGCCGATCCAGCTGCAGCGCCGGATCGAGCGCGCGATGGAGGCTGAGCGCCTGTCCGCCTCGGATCGGACGCTCGTACCCAACCGCTTCGTCGTGCACCTCAACCCGACCGATCTGGCGGGCTTCGGGGAGATGACCGGATCGCTGGCCACGGAGCTCGCCGACGGCGCCCTGGTCTTCGCGCGCGGCCACCGGTACACCCTGGTGGATCGACCGCGGGTCGACCTCATCGCGGATCCGACCGTCGACCGGGCCGAGATCCGCGTGGTCGCCCGCTTCGCCGACCCGATCAGCGGGGCCGTCCGACCGCTCGATGGCGACGCTGACGCCGCGGCGCATGTCGCGGGCACTGTCAGCACCCCCTCGCGCGGCGGTCCGACCGACACCGTCGTGTACACCGTCCCGCGGCCGACCGCGCCCCCGGCCCGCCTGCGGGTCCGGCCGCCGACCGGTCTGGAGCAGACGGTCCAGTTCGACGGCACGGGCCTGACCATCGGCCGCGCCCCGGACAACGACCTCGTGCTCGTGGACGGGCGCGTATCCCGCCATCACGCGCGGCTGGCCGGCCGGCGCGGCACGCTGGTCTACATCGACCTGTCGTCGACCAACGGCTCGCGGGTCAACGGCGTGGCGGTCGGCGAGCTGGTGCTCGGCGTCGGCGACCGCATCGAGCTCGGGGACACGATCATCACCGTCGAGGTTGCCGGGGACGTGGGCTGATGGACGCCCTGCTCGTGGTGGTATGGGCGGTCCGCCTGGCGTTCCTGGCCCTGCTCTTCGTCTTCCTGCTGCGGGTCATGCGCGTGCTCCTGCGCGACCTGCGCGCAGCCGCCCGCGAGCCGGCGGGTCTGCTCGGGCGCCTCGTGGTCGTAGCCTCTCCGGCGGGCGATCCCGAGGAAGGCCGATCGTTCGACCTGGACGTCATCACCACCCTGGGCCGCGACGTCAACAACGCCATCGTCATCGACGACCAGTTCGCCTCGTCGGACCACGCCGTCCTGACCTACCGCGGCCGGAGCTGGTACGTGGAGGACCTGGGCAGCACCAACGGCACGTTCGTGAACGGCCGGCCGGCGGCCGCCGTGGCGCCCATCGGCTTCGGCGACGAGCTGGGCATCGGCCAGGTCCGCCTGCGCCTGGAACGGGCTCGCAGCGGATGACCGCCGGCAACCCGCCGGCCAGCGGCTCGACGTCCGGATCGGGCGTCGCGCTGCCGCACATCCTGGGGCCGATCCGACCGCGACCGCGGATGACCGAGGCCAAGCTGTTCGCGCTCGTGGCGCTGACCCTGCTGGTCGGGCGCGTATCGCTGTCGCTGACCGAACGCGGCACGTTCGAACTCGCCGACGCACGCGGCCTGGGCGTCTATCTCGGCGTGCTGCTGGCCGCCCACGTCGCCCAGGTGCTCGCCGGTCGCCGGTCCGACCAGGTCCTGCTGCCGACGGTCGGCCTCCTCGGCGGGATCTCACTCCTGCTCATGCAGCGGTTGCCACAGGACCTGGTGACCCTGGACGTGGCTGGCTCGACGCTGGGGCTGGGCGACGTGCAGCTGCTGTGGCTGTGCCTGGCCATCGTTGGCGCCACGACCATCGGCCTGGTCGTCCGCTCGGACAGGTGGCTGCGCCGCTACAAGTACACGTGGGCCGTGGTCGGGATCATCCTGCTGCTGTTGACCTTCGTCTTCGGCAGCGAGGTCGCCGGGCAGCGCCTGACCCTGCGCATCGGCCCGTTCAGCGGCCAGCCGTCCGAGCTGCTCAAAGTCATCCTGGTCATCTTCCTGGCGGGCTACCTGTCGGAGAACCGGCCACTGCTCATCGAGCAGGACACGCGCCTGGGGCCGTTCCGCCTGCCCCCGCTGGCATACCTCGCGCCGATGCTCGCGATGTGGGCCATCGCCCTGGGCGTGGTGGTCGTCCAGCGCGATCTGGGCGCTGCCCTGTTGTTCTTCGCCGTCTTCCTCGCCCTGGCATACGCCGCCACGGGCCGGCTCAGCCTGGTCGTCATCGGGCTCGTCCTGTTCCTGGCCGGGAGTACGGTCATGGCCCAGATGTTCGACCATGTCCGCGACCGGATCAACATCTGGATCGATCCCTTCGCCGACCCGCTGGGCGCCGGCTACCAGATCGTGCAGTCGCTCCATGCGTTCGCCCGAGGCGGGCTTCTGGGCACGGGCCTGGGTGCCGGATTGCCCACCGTCGGCGGGCGCCTGCCCATCCCCGAGATCCACACCGACTTCCCGCTGGCGGCGCTGGGTGAGGAGCTCGGTCTCGTCGGGGTGGTCGCCATCCTGGGCTGCTTCCTGGTCATCGTCCAGCGCGGCCTGCGCATCGGCGCCGCGGCAGCCGACGATTTCCGGGCCATCCTCGCGACCGGGCTGGCCCTGGTCATCGGCGTCCAGGCGTTCATCATCGCGGCCGGCAACCTCAAGGTCCTGCCGCTCACCGGTGTGACCCTGCCATTCATCAGCTACGGCGGCTCGTCGCTGCTGGCCAATGCCATCGTCATCGGGCTGCTGCTGGCCCTGTCCGACCGCGGCGTGGAGCCGCCGCCGGCGCCGAGCCCGGTCGGGCGTGACGGCTGGCGCGCTCGGCGACGCCTGCGCAGCCGCCGTCGCTTGGGTGCGGCCTGATGCTGGCCACGTCCAGCCGCCGCCGGCCGCTGGGGCGGACCATCGTCCACGTCGCGATCGTCATCGCCCTGCTGTTCGGCGTGCTCGCCGGCGCCGGGGGCTACTGGAGCGTCGTCATGGCCCCGGAGCTGGTCCGCTCGCCGTACGATCCGGCGGTCATCGCCGCGTCGCGGACCGTGCCGCGCGGCCGGATCCTGGACCGCGAGGGCCGGACCCTTGCCCGCAACGAGACCGACGCCGATGGCGAGCTGTACCGGGTCTACCGTGGGCCGGCCATCAGCCACGTCGTGGGCTATGCGTCGACCCGCTTCGGTCGGGCTGGCCTCGAGCGCGCGTATGACGCCGAGCTGTCCGGCCTGGCCGGCGATCCGGTGGGCGACGTGTTCCGCAAGTTCCGCTCCGACCCGTTCGATCCCAAGGACCTCGTCCTGACCATCGACTACGAGTTGCAGCGCGCCGCGGTCGAGGCGCTCGGGGACTTCCGGGGCGCCGTCGTGATGCTCGACCCGAGCACCGGCGAGGTGCTCGCCCTGGCCTCGACACCGACCTACGACGCGTCGGCGATCGCCGACCCTCTTACGGCCGAAGCGGCGTTCGGCGCCCTCCAGACCGATGCCTCGGAGCCCCTCCTGCCGCGCGCGACGCTCGGCCGGTACGTCCCTGGCAGCGTGTTCAAGATCGTGACCGCCATCGCCGGTCTGGGCTCTGACGCGATCACGCCCGAGACGACCTTCGAGGAGCAGCCGGCGGCCGAGGAGGAGGGCCTGCTGGTCGACGGCTTCCGTATCCAGGATGGCCACCACCCGGCGACCGGCGACCTGGCCCTGGACCTCGCCGGGGCGACCGAGGTCTCGTGCAACATCTGGTACGCCCTGAGCGGCCTGCAGACCGGTGGCGAGGCGCTCATCCAGTACGCCGAGCGACTCGGCTTCGGCTCGCCCATCCCGTTCGACCTGCCGACCGCCACGTCACAGGTGACCAATGGCAACGGCGACGGGCCGGGTGGCTTCGTCGATGACGTCGAGCTGGCGAACGCGGCCTATGGCCAGGCGGAGACGTTCGTGACGCCGCTGCAGATGGCTCTCGTGGCGTCGACCATCGCCAACGGCGGCGAGCTGTTGCGGCCGTACCTCGTCACCGACATCATCAGCCAGGGTGGCTCGCGCCGGGAGATCGATGGCGCGTCGCTGGGCCGGGTCATCGACGAGGCCGATGCCGCGGCCATCAGCGCGGGGATGGTCGAGGCGGTCGAAGGCGAGCTCGGCCAGCAGTTCACGGCCGGCGCCAGGATCCCGGGCGTCCTCACCGCCGGCAAGTCGGGGACGGCCGAACTGGGCGGCTCGGGCGAGCCACACTCGTGGTTCATCGGCTTCGCCCCGGCCGACCAGCCGCGCATCGCCATCGCCGTCCTGGTGGAGCAGGGCGGACGCGGCGGGGAGGCGGCGGCACCGATCGCCGGCCGGCTCATGGCCGCCTACCTGGAGGGACTCGAGTGACGGACCGCGACGACGAGCACGTGTCCACGCCCGGGGTGGCGGCCGGGTCGGGAGCGCCACGGTCGCCCCGGCCGTGGCTGGAACGCGTCGGCATGGCGGCCATCGCGGCGGTCCTCGCGGTGCTCTTCGGGGGCGTGGCGGCCGCAGCATGGATCGGCCAGGAGCCGTTCCTCGCGGTGATGGCCGGGATCGGCTGCCTGATGACCGCGTGGGTGGGCGGGATGACCCTGTTCCGCGGCTGATCGGCCGAAGGATGAACGATTCGGGAGCGCGCGACGCCCTGTACTCATGACACCTCGCCAGGGCTGGGTCGGGAACCGTTCCGACGCATCCGACGTACTATCTCCCGACATCACTCCAGCGGACCGCCGTCCGTCGCACCCCCTGAGCAGCCCGTCCGACGGCACCGGCCGTAGACCCCCATCCCGCCGCCCAGCCCGCGAGTAGAGGCCGATGACGAAGATCCAGGAGACCGGTGACAAGGTCCTCGCCAACGTCGAGCGAGTGATCGTCGGCAAGCACCACGAGGTGAGGCTGGCGCTCGTCGCGCTGCTGTGTCGTGGCCACCTCCTGATCGAGGACGTGCCGGGCACCGGCAAGACGGTCCTGGCCAAGGCCATCGCGCGCAGCCTCGCCTGCACCTTCCGACGCATCCAGTTCACGCCGGACCTGCTGCCATCCGACGTGACCGGCCTGTCCATCTACAACCAGAAGAACCAGGAGTTCGAGTTCCGGCCGGGACCGATCATGAGCCAGGTCGTGCTCGCCGACGAGATCAATCGGGCCACACCCAAGACGCAGTCGAGCCTCCTCGAGTGCATGGAGGAGCGCCAGGCCACGATCGACGGCGTCACCCACCCGATGCCCGATCCATTCCTGGTCATCGCCACCCAGAACCCGATCGAATACGAGGGCACGTTCGCGCTGCCGGAAGCCCAGTTGGACCGGTTCATGCTGCGCATCCGCCTGGGCTATCCCCAGCCGATCGAGGAGATCGTCATCCTCGACGAGCAGAAGCGGACCCACCCGCTGGAAGACCTTCAGGAGGTCCTCGCGGCCGACGACCTGCGCTCGCTCCAGGATGCCGTCCGCGAGATCTATGTCGACTCGACCATCAGCGACTACATCGTGCGCATCGTGGGGGCCACCCGCTCGCACCCGGACGTATACCTCGGCGCGTCGCCACGCGGCTCGATCGCGTTGTATCGGGCGGGCCAGGCGCTGGCCGGCCTGCTCGGGCGCGACTACGTCATCCCCGATGACATCAAGGCGCTCGTCGAGCCCGCCCTGGCCCATCGCCTGATCATCAAGACGAGTTCGACCATCCACGACGTGTCGGCGGCCCAGGTCGTCCGCGAGATCCTGGACTCGACCTCGATCGAGGGCATCCGCCCGACCGGTAGCGGCGGCCCGACGGACCTGCGACCGGCCGGCGCTCGGACCTCGTCGTCGGGCGCCTAGGCCCCCGACCCGCGAAGCGTCCCATGGCGACGAACCGATGATCCGCCGTCTTCAGGCCCTGGTCGTGGCCACGGTCCTCATCGTCGCCGCGTTCTCGACCGGCCTTGAGTTCCTGTTCTACCTGCTGTACCTGGGCATCCTGGTGCTCGGCGGCTCGTACGTGCTCGTGCGCCTGGGCCTGACCGACCTGGAGGCGGGCTACGCGGTCAGCCAGCTGCACGGCCACGTCGGCGACCGGATGCGCGTCACCTACACGTTGCGCAACAACAGCCGGCTGCCCAAACCCTGGTTGGAGGTCCACAACCCGACGACGCTGCCCGGCGGCCTGCCCGGCCGGGCCATCGACCTCGCCGGTCGCAACGAGCGCTCGTGGCTCATCCGCGCCCCGTTGACCCGCCGTGGCCACTTCCGCATCGAGCCGTTGCATATCCGGACCGGTGACCCGTTCGGGTTCTTCGAGGCGCAGGCGACGGTCGGCCAGGGCGTCGGCGTCATCGTCTACCCGCGCCTGGAACCGCTGCCCGCCTGGCGTTTGCCGGCGGCCAGCCTGGAGGGCAGCCACGCGTCCCCCGAGCGGAGCCTCCAGACGACCCCGATGGCGACGATGGTCCGGCCGTATGCACCGGGCGACAGCATGAACCGCATCCACTGGCGCTCGACCGCACGCCACGGTGAGATCCAGGTCAAGGAGTTCGACCTGGAGCAGACGGCCGACGCCTGGATCATCCTGGACCTGCAGCGGGCCATCCAGACCGGACGCGGCGAGGAGTCCACGACCGAGGCCGCCATCAGGGCCGCTGCCGCGATCGCCGACAAAGCCCTGGCGGAGAATCGCGCGGTGGGCATGACCATCAACGCCGGGCGGACCGCCTACCTGCCGCCGGACCGGGGAGGAAGGCAGCACCAGAAGGTCATGCAGCTCCTGGCCGCGGTCGAGGCCGACGCCTCGACGCCGTTGGTGGAGACGCTGGTCGGGAACGTCGGGCGACTCCGGCGAGGCATGACCGCGGTGGTCATCACGGCCTCGCAGGAGACCGACTGGGTACGACCCCTGGCGTCGCTGCGCGCGCGCGGCGTGGCCTGCGTGGTCGTCGCCCTGGACCCGGCCGCGTACGCCAGGGCGGCCGCGCCGAGTGCATCCGTCGCGTCCGCAGCGATGGATCCGGCGAGTCTGGAGGCCAAGCGCGCCCGCGCCCTCCGGCACGCTCTGGCCGAGTACGAGCTGCGTACCTACACCATCACCCCGGGCCGTCCGCTCGGCGAGATCCTGAGCGCATGACCGCTGCGTCCGCGCCCGTCGGCAGCGCCCCGGCCCAGCCCGCCACGAGGCCGGCGCGGAGGCTCCCGTTCGAGCCGGCCGAGGGCTGGCTCACCATCGGGCTCGTCTTCCTCCTGTGCCTGTCGCTGGCGTGGTCCCTGGACGGCGCGCGACTCATCCTCGGCCGTGACCAGGACACTGACTTCCTGCCCTGGATCGCCGTGCTCGGCGTGGCCGCCGGGATCCTGGGGGCCAAGGCCGGCTGGGGCCGCTGGCGGACGTACCTGCTGGGAGCGATCGCGGCCGCGCTCATCACGCCACTCATCGTGGGCACGGTGATCGCACCCGACGGTGCTGCGCCGTCGGAGCTGTTCCGGGCCACCGCCGAGGCGACCGTCGCGGCCTTCGAGGACCTGGTCATCAACGACCAGCGCACGACGCCGCAGACCGGCCATCACCTGTGGGTCCTGGGCCTGCTCATGTGGGGCACGGCGATGTATGCCGCGTACACCTGCTTCCACCATCGTCGGCCGCTCAACGCCATCCTGGTCGTCGGCCTGCTGCTGGTCGGCAACATCGCCCTGACCCTGTCACCCCAGCTGGTCTACCTGGTCATCTTCACCCTGGCCGCCCTGTTCCTGCTCATCCGCTTCCATACGCTCGAGGAGCAGGCCGACTGGATCCGACGCCGGATCGGCGACCCCGGTGCGATCTCCGGGCTGTACCTGCGCGGTGGCACGATCTTCATCGTGACCGCGGTGAGCGCGTCCCTGCTCCTCACCACGGTCGCGTCCTCGGCGCCGCTGGCAGGGATGTGGACCGGCATGACCGGTCGGCTGATCGAGTGGTCGCAGGCCATCGAGCGCTTCCTGCCGGCGTCGGGCAACGCGCCGTCCCTCGGACCGGCCTTCGGGTCGACGGCGGCCATCCGCGGTTTCTGGACGAGCAGCGACGACCCCGCCCTGACCATCGAGATCGCGGCCGACGAGCGCGCCGTGCCGTACTGGGCCGCGGTGGTCTACGACACCTTCGCCATGGACCGCTGGGAAACCAGCCCGACCCGCCTCCTTGAGCGCGAGGCCGGACAGGGGACCCTGTCGGATACCGGCGACGCCGTCGATCCGACCGCCCGACGACCGCTGACCGTGACCATCACGCCCGCGACGGCGACCTCCATCGTCTTCACGCCGTTCGCTCCGTTGGCCGTGGACCAGGCGGTCGACGTGGAGGTCGTCGGCACCAGCGGCTACCTGGCCAGGATCAGCCGGGACACGACCGCCGACCCCTACACCGTCGCCGCGCAGCTCGCGGTCATGAGCGACACGGTCGAGGGCGGCATCACGACCAACCGGCTGAAGGTCGCCGGCACGGACTATCCGGCCGAGATCATCGAGCTGTACACGACCCTGCCGGCGGATGCCCTGGGTCCGAACGCCATCGACGTGCGCGATGCCATCGTCGCCTCCGCGACCGGCGACACGCCCTACGAGATCGCCGAGGCGGCCGTGCGTTACCTGCAGGATCCGGCCAACTTCCGCTACGACACGGACGTCCGCGACGAATCGAGCGAAGCCGGGTGCGATTCGATCGGCGTCGTCGAGTGCTTCGCGATCATCAAAGTCGGCTACTGCGAGTACTACGCGTCGACGATGGCCGTGGTGCTTCGCTCGCTCGGCATCCCGACGCGCATGGTGGAGGGCTATCAGAGCGGCGAGGCGGACCTCGGGGCCGGGGTCCGGCGGGTCAAGCAGAGCGATGCGCACGCCTGGGTGCAGGTCTACTTCCCGCGCTACGGCTGGGTCGACTTCGATCCGACGGGCGGCGGCGTGTCGGAGCTCGCGCCGATCCCGTCCGGTCGGCCCGAGGCGAGCCTCCCGCCGCGACCGTCGGCCTCGGCCAGCCAGATCCCGGCGCGGTCCCAGATCACCGACGAGACCGCGCCGCCGATCGGCGGCGGCGGCGTCATCGGCGGTCCTGGCCAGTCCACTGGCCCGCTCGTCGCGGTCTTCCTGCTGCTCGTCCTCATCGTCGGGGTCATCACCGTGACGGCCTGGCGACGCGGCCCTCGCGGCCCTGTCTCCGCGGATGGGGCCTACGGGAGCGTGACCCGCCTGGCCACGCGCCTGGGCTTCGGCCCGCGGCCGAACCAGACAGTCTACGAGTACGTCGGCGGCCTGGCTGAGGCGATGCCCGCCTCGCGCCCGGAGTTGGAGACGGTGGCCCGGGCCAAGGTCGAGGTCGCCTACGGTGGCCGGGTCCTCGGCGACGACCGCCTGGCGGGCCTGCGCGAGGCTCAGCGTCGGCTGCGCGTCAGCCTCGTGGCCCTCGGATTCCGCCGGTTCCGGCGTCGCGGCCGCCGCCGGTAGGCACGGCGGCTCGCTCGCGCGCTCCCTCTGGTCTCCTGAGCGGGGCTAGAGCGCGCCGCTCCGGTTGCGTGCCTCGGCCCGGGCGACCGTCGCTTCGTCGAGCGTGACCGACAGATGGCCGGTCAGATTGTGGGCGCGCATGACCGGCCGCCCCGCGCGGATCTCCACGACGGTGATGGCGCACAGGTCCATCGTCCACATCCAGAACCGCTCGAGCGGCAGGTCGAAGAGGGTCAGCAGCGTCACCTTGAATACGCCGTCGTGCCCGACGATGATCGACCACGGCTGGGCCGCCACGGCGGCGGAGCCGTAGCCCGCCACCTGGTCGCGATCGAGCGTCCCGGCCTGGCCGCCCTCGGCCAGGCGCTCAAGCACTCGACGCAGCCCGCCGCGGACCCGTGCCTGGACCTCGGGGAGGGACTCGCCGCCCGGCGCCCAGGCCTGGACCGGGGTGCGTCGCCAGGCGGCCAGCACGTCGCCGTAGCGGGCCATGATCTCGTCGCGGTGCAGGCCCTCCCACTCGCCCTGGGCGATCTCCAGGAAGCCCGGCTCGGGCCGCAGCGGGACGGCGACGGGGGCAGCCCCAAGGATCGCCTCGGCGGTCTGGCGGGTACGGGCGAGCGGGGAGTGGACGAGCTCGCGCGGGGCACCGGCGGGCACCGGCAGGGCCGGGGACTCGTGCGGGCGCGCGAGACGTGCCCCGAGCAAGGTCGCCTGAGCCCGGCCCGCGTCGGACAGCGGTGTCTCGGCCTGGCCCTGGAAGCGGCCCTGCACGATGTATTCGGACTCGCCGTGGCGGGCGAGGACCAGCGTCGCATCGAGCCCTTCCGGGATGAGCGGCTCCGCGGAGCCCGGCCCGCTCAGCGCTCGCCTCCCAGGCGGATGGTCCACAGCTCGATGACCGCGTCGAGGGCGCGGATGGCCTCGGCCACGGCCGGCGGGACGTCCTCGTCGAGGGCCAGGATCATCAGGGCGTCCTCGCGCGGGCGGGTCCGTCCGAGATGCATCGCGCTGATATTCACGTCGGCCTCGCCGAGCATCGCCCCGATTCGCCCGACCATGCCCGGTCGATCGTGGTGGCGGCTGATGAGCATGACGTCGGATGGGGCGAGGTCCAGGCGGTACTCGCCGATGCGGGTGATGCGCGGTTCGCCCCCGCCGACCGTGCCGGCGACCGCGACCTGACCAGCGGGGCCATCGGACGTGATCGTGAGCTGGGCCGCGAAGGCACCGGCGTCGGGCGTCTTGCGCTCGACGACGGTGATCCCCCGGGCCTTGGCCAGGGCCCCGGCGTTGACGAGGTTGACCCGCTCCTCGGTCGTCGTCTCCAGGAGCCCACGGAGCACGGCTGCCGTCAGCGGCGAGGCGTCGTGCTCGGCGAGTTCGCCGGCGATCTCCAGGGTCAGGGTTGGCACCCCGCCACGGGAGAACTGGGCGAAGAAGCGGCCCAGGATCTCGGCCAGGGGCAGGTACGGGGCGATGGCCCGGGCCGTCTCCGGGGTGAGCAACGGCGCGTTCACGGCGTAGCGGGCACTGCGCCCGTCGAGGACATCGAGGACCTGCGCCGCGACCTCCTCGGCGACCAGGACCTGGGCCTCGGCCGTGGAGGCACCGAGATGCGGCGTGAGGAGGGTGTTGGGCGCCGACAGCAGCGGCGAGTCGGACGGCGGTTCGGTATCGAAGACATCGACGCCGGCGCCGGCCACATGGCCTGAAGCCAGGGCCTCGGCGAGGGCCGCCTCGTCGACGATGCCGCCCCGCGCGACGTTGAGGATGATCGACCCCGGGCGTAGCCTCGCCAGCGCCGCGCGCCCGATCAGGCCCCGTGTCTGGCGGGTGAGCGGGACGTGGACGGTGACCACGTCCGCCCGGGCCAGGAGCGTGTCGAACTCGACGAGCTCGACGCCATGGTTGGCCGCCTGCTCGGCGGTCACGAACGGATCGACCCCCAGGACGACCATCTCCATGGCCCGCGCGCGCAGCGCGATGGCCTGGCCGATCTTGCCCAGGCCGATGATGCCCAGTGTGCGGCCGCGCAGCTCCAGGCCGGTGAACTGGGCGCGCTTCCACTCGCCGCGGCGCATCGAGGCGTCGGCCGCCGCGGTCTTGCGGGCGACGCCGTAGAGCAGCGCCAGGGTGTGCTCCGCGGCCGCGATGGTGTTGCCGGTCGGGGCGTTGACCACGGTGATGCCGGCCCGCGTGGCTGCGTCGAGGTCCACGTTGTCGACGCCGACGCCGGCCCGACCGATGACCACCAGGCGGGTGCCGGCCGCGATGAGCCCGGCATCCACCTGGACCTGGCTGCGCACGATGAGCGCGTCGTAGTCGGGCACGATGGCGGCCAGCTCGGCGGGCGTGCAGCCGAGCCGCTCGTCGACCTCGTGATGCGCGGCGAGGAGCTCGATGCCCTCCCGGGCGACGGATTCCGCGACGAGGACCTTCACGCGCCGACCGCGGCGCCGGTCGCCTGGCCGATGACCCCGAGCGAGGTCAGGGCGGCGACCTGGGCCGCGGCGACGGCCGCTCCCGGGGTCACTTCGCGACCCTGCGCCAGCGACACGAGCTCCAGGGTGGCGATGGCGCCGAGGATCTCCTCGACGGTCACCGAGCCGAGGTGGCCGAGCCGAAAGATCTTGCCGGTGAGCTTGCCCTGGCCGCCGGCGAGGACGACGCCGCGACGCTTGACCTCGCCATTGAACGCCTTCCAGTCCAGGCTGTCCGGGACGTGGGCGGAGGTCACCGTCCGCGAGTAGTGGGCGGCGTCGGCGAACAGCTCGAAGCCCAGGCTGGCGAGGCCCGCCCTTGATGCCGCCGCGCAGGCCTCGTGCCGGGCGAAGATGCCCTCGGGGCCCTCGACGGCCATCAGCCGCAGGCCCTCGTCGACCTGGTAGACGACGGCGATGGCCGGCGTGAACGGGGTCTGGCCGTTGGCATGGGCGTCGCGATGGGCGCGCAGATCCAGGTAGAAGCGCGGCATGGTCGCCGACTCCATGGCCGTCCATGCCCGCGGCGAGGCGGCGATCATGGCCAGCCCCGGCGCCGCCATCCAGGCCTTCTGGGAGCCAGTCACGACGAGGTCCACGCCCCATGCGTCCATCTCGAACGGGACGGCGCCCAGACCGGACACGCTGTCGACGAGGATGAGCGTGTCGGGCGACTCGGCGCGGACCGCGGCGGCCAGCTCGGCGATCGGGTTCATGACCCCGGTCGAGGTCTCGTTGTGGGTGAGCAGCACGGCCTTCACGTCGGACATCGCGCGCAGCCGTTCGCGGATCTCGTCGGCAGCCGCGGCGTAGCCCCATTCGGCATCGAGCTTGGTCACGTCGGCGCCGTAGATGCCGGCGATCTTGGCGAACCGATCGCCGAACGAGCCGATGCTCACGCCCAGGACCCGGTCGCCGGGGGACAGCACGTTGACGATCGCCGCCTCCAGCCCGCCGGAGCCGGCGCTGGACAGGACCGCGACGTCGCTGGTGGTGCCGAAGAACGGCTGCATCCCGCTGATGACCCGGGCCAGCATCGCCGCGAACTCCGGGCCGCGGTGGTTGATCATCTGGCGAGCGCCGGCCTCGCGGACCGAGGCGGGCAGCGCGGTGGGGCCGGGGATGCGCAGGTTCGGTTCGAAGCGGTCCATCGAGTCTGGCTCCTTGGGACGGTCGTGACGGAGCACCGATGGTGCCACGGAGCGGCGGCCGGTCGCTACCGCGTCATATATGCTGTCGCTATGACCACGCGACGGACCACCATCCTCATGGACGCCGACCTCCTGGACCGGTTGGAGCGCCACGCCGACCGTGCCCGGACGACCAGGACCGCCATCATCGCCAGGGCCGTGGAGACCTGGCTGGCCGCCCATGACGCCGCCCCCGCGCTCGGGTTCGTGGGCATCGGCGAGAGCGAGCACGGTCGGCTGTCGCTGGACGGACGGCGCATCACCCGGCGCGAGGCCGGTCGGCGGCCCGCGCGCTGACCGCGTGGCCATCCTTCTCGACGGCAGCGCCGTCCTTGCCGCGGCCGATCGAGCGGACCTGAACCACACCGCCGCGGTGGCCTGGTTCGCGCGGGCGGACGAACCCCTGCTGCTCGGGGCCTTGAGCCTGGCCGAGCTCGACGATCTCCTCCAGCGCGAGCTCGGCGTGGAGGCGTCGTTGGCCGTCGTGCGCTCGCTCATCGATGGCGGCGTGCGCCTGGTCGCGCCGACCAGCGACGACCTGGCCAGGGCCGCGGCGCTGCTGGTGGAGGCCGCCGAACATCGGCCCCGGCTGGCCGACGCCGTCCTGGTCGCCTGCGCCGAGCGGCTCGGCGTGCGCCGCATCGCGACCTTCGATCGGCGGCCGATCGCGGTCTTTCGCCCCCGCCACGTCCGGGCCTTCGACCTGGAGCCCTGACCGATCGCGCGCTACCATCCGGCGGTCGACGCCGCGCCGGCGTCGCAACCGGGACCCCTCGAGCGTCCCAAACCCGGCACGACCCAAGAGCGCGTGCCTGACCCACTCCGCCCACGAGCCTGCCGAACCTGATGGCCGAACCACAGCGCGTCCCGTACCGACCCCCTCGGCGCCGCCCGTATCGCCCGGATCCCGTGCGCGAGCGCTGGTTCACCCGCGTCGTCGCCCTCGTGTCCGTGCTGGCGCTGCTGGCTGGCGCGGCCGGGACGTGGGCGATCGCGACGAACACCTTCGGGGCGGGCGAGCGCTTCGAGTCGCTCGTGGCCCGCGTCGACCGCTTCATCGCCGGGCCCGTCCCGGATCGACCGGCGCCATCGACCATCCTCGTCACCGAGCCGCCGGCGACGCAGACTCCGGCGCCAATGCCCGAGCCATCGACCTCGCTGGAGCCCGGCGCCGGCGCGACCCCCGAGCCGACGCCGACCCCGGCGCCCGTGCGCGCGGCCGTCGACGTCGACATCGTCAAGGACCCCGACGACGTGTTCAACAGCCAGGTGGACAAGGACTGGTGCTCGCCGGCCGGCGTCCAGATGGTCCTCGCCCAGCTCGGGCTGACCGGCATCAGTGACGGGGAGCAGCGCCACATCGCGGGCCGCGTCCGCGAGTGGGAGTCCTACGACGACAGCCACAACGGCAAGTGGGGTCCGGCGGCCATGGCTCTCGCGCTGGACGCGTACGGCGCGCCGGGCTACGAGATCCGCGCCTTCGAGGGTCGCAAGGCCGCCCTGCGCGATGCGGCCAAGGCGATCATGGACACCGGGGCGCCAGTCATCCTCCTGACTTGGAAGGGCGCCCATACCTGGGTCATGACCGGCTTCAAGGCCGACGCCGACCCGACCGTCTTCCGCGATGCCCAGGTCAGCGGCGCCTACATCCTGGACCCGTGGTACCCGCGGGTGTCGAGCATCTGGGGCGCCTCCGATGGCCCGGGCGTGTTCCAGGACGAGGACGAGATGACCCGCAACTTCCTGCCCTGGAAGCGCCCGGAAGGGACCTACTCCGATCGCGACGGCCTGTACATCATCGTCGCCCCGACCATCCCGGTCAGCTAGTCGCCGACGCCTCGCCGATCGGGACCGGGTCGAGCGGCATGCGCCGCAGCCGGACACCCAGGACGCCGACCAGGAGCACCAGCCGGACGGCCGCGCCCAGGGCGAACCCCGCAGGGATCGCCAGCACGTCGAATGGACCGACGAGCAGCGTGGTGGCCAGCAGGGTCACGCCGAACCCGACCAGCGACGCGACGACCTGCCCGACCGTGTGGCGGGTCGCGTAGATGGCCCGGCTGACCAGGTGGCCCAGGCTCTCGAACGGGATGGCGATGGCGAACACGGCCAGCACGCTCGCCGTGCGCGCCACGGCTTCCGCATCGAACTGACCGCCACCGAGCAGGACCTCGATGGCTACGGGTCCCACGACGATCATGCCGATCGCGGCCAGGACCGTCAGCACGGCAACGGTCGTGCCCGAGCGCCGGATCTGGTCGACGAAGGTGCGACGGTCGGCCGCGGCGTAGGTCGCGGCCAGGACCGGGAACGCCGCGATGGCGACGGCCACGCCGATCAGGCTGACCGGCACGCTCATGAAGTTGCGGGCCAGGCTGACCGTCGTGATGGTACCGGCCGCGAGCGTCGAGGCGACCGAGGTGAAGAACAGGAACAGCAGCGGCTCGATCGGGCTGGAGCCGGTCTTGGGCAGCATGAGCCGCAGGAACTCGCGGAAGGCCGGCGTTCGGAGCGCCAGCCTGGGCCGCGGCCGGAACGATGTCCGGGCGATGCCCGCGAGGCGGATGGCCAGGTGCAGCGATGCGCCCAGGACCACACCGAGGGCCGGGGCCACGACCCCGAGTTGGTCGGCCAGGGTGATCGTCCCGATGACGATGCCGAGGTTGTACATCAGCGGCGCGGCGGCGAAGAACGCGAACCGGCGCTCGGCGACGAGGACTTCGCCCAGGGCCATCGAGCCCGCGAACAGGATCTGGGTGCCGCACATGATCCGGAACAGCTCGACGTACTGCTCGCGCTGGGCTGGGCTGAAGCCGGGTGCAGCGACCTGCACGGTCAGCGGCGCGATGACGAACAGGACGGCCGACACGATGGCCATCGCCAGCAGGGCGAGGGTGAAGATCGTCTGACCGAAGTCGTGTGCCGCGGTCTCGCCGTCGTCGCGCTTGAGGGCCGCGAAGATCGGGATGAAGGGCGCGGCCAGACCGCTGGCGATGATCACGTTGAAGAACAGCTCGGGGATCTGGAACGCCGCGTTGAACGTGTCGAGCTCGCTGCCCGCGCCGAACGTGCGGGTCAGGATGCGGTCCCGCAGCAGGCCCATCAGGTAGCTCGCGAACGTGAGCACGGACAGCACGAGCGCGCCGCGCGGCACGAACCGATCGAGCAGCTGGCGGCCGCGAATCAGCGATGCAGGCTGGCGAACGGTCGATCTCCTGGGCGCGAGGTCGTGATGCCGTGAGACGCGCGCGGTCGCCGGCGTGCGACGGCCGGTGGTGGCGATCGCCCGATGGCTCGAAGGGTAGCCGACGCCGACGCGCGTCCCGGCTAGGATGGTCGGCGATGCACCCCCGATGCGGTACGGGCGAGGAGCGAGCAGGAGGATCTGGGTGAGCCGATTCGAATGGGTCGCGGGCAGCGCGCGGCTACTGGCGCAAACGGGCGACGAGTTCGAGCGGACGAAGCCGTTCGCGGGCCTGCGCATCGGCACGGGCATCCATCTGGAACCCAAGACGGCTGCGCTGCTCATGGTCCTACGCCGCGGTGGGGCGGAGGTCGTCAGCACCGGCAACCTGAACTCGACCCAGCAGGAGACGGTCGACTACCTGCGGGCCAACGGCATCGAGGTCATCGGCGGCCCGACGGCCGATCCGGCCGAGCACGATCGCTTCCTGCGCGGCGTTCTGGCCACCAAGCCGGACCTGTTGCTGGACAACGGCGGTGACCTGTTCTCGCGCTTCCTCCAGGCGCCCTGGGACGGCCTGCGTGGGGGGACCGAGGAGACGACCTCGGGTCGCGATCGGCTGATGCCCCTGCGCGAGCAGCTGGCGATGCCGATCCTGGTCATCAACGACAGCCCGATCAAGCAGTTCGGCGAGAACACCCATGCCGTCGGCGCCGGGACGGTCGAGTCGTTCATCCGGATCACCAACCGGATCACCAACGGGCGGCGCGTGGCGGTCTTCGGCTACGGCTCGGTCGGACGTGGCGTGGCGGCCTACTTCCGGGGCTACAACAGCCTGGTCTCGGTCGTCGAGCCGCAGGAGGTGCTGCGCCTGCGCGCGCTCCTCGACGGCTTCGATGTGCCGGAGCGTGAGGCGGCGCTCGCCACCGCCGACATCGTGGTCACCGTCACCGGCGCGCCGCGGGTCATCACCCCGGCCGACCTGGCCATCCTGCGCGACGGGGTCGTGCTCATCAGCGCCGGCCACCTGCCCTGGGAGCTGGACGAGCCCGCCCTCCTGGCCGATCCGTCGGTCGCGTCGGTCGATGAGGTCACGGACGGGATCACGACGCTGGTGTTGCGCGACGGGAAGCGGGTCCACGTCCTGACCCATGGGCACATGGTCAACCTCGCCGGGCCGCGGCCGCTGGGCAACTCGATCGAGTCGATGGACCTCGGCTTCACCCTGCAGGCCCGCTGCCTGGAGGCCGTCGCTCGCGGATCCGTGCCGGCCACCTCGTGCGTGGTCCCGGTCCCGGCCGAGATCGACGCCCTCGTCGCGTCGTCGTACGTGGCCCTGGCCCGGAGCTAACCGGTCAGGAACATCCGGCGCAGGAGCTGTACGTACCAGGCTTCGAACGCGTCGTGCGTCCAGCCGCGCGATCCGGTGAGGCTCCGATAGACCTCCGGGCTGCCGATGGCGAACAGGGCATCGGCAGCCTCGTCGTCCACGGTCGCCGGAGCCAGCGCTATCCGGAGCAGGGCGGCCTGGCCGACCCGGCGCTCCTCGCGCACGCTCGCCGCCAGCTCGGCCGCCTCGGCATCGACGAGGGCGGCTCGGTCCAGCACGGCATCGATGTCCACCCGGCGCTGCAGGATCCGCGCCCCTTCGCGACCGAGGATGGCCAGGCGGTCCGCGGGGTCCGGCGTGGCTCGCAGTTCGGCGACCCACGGCCGATCGGCGATCGGGACCAAAGCCTCATCGCCGGCGATGGCCCGGTCCAGGACTGCCGTGAGTAGACCGCGGCGGTTGCGGACGGTCGCATACACGGTCTTTGGCGAGACGTCGGCGCGCCCGGCGATGGCCTCCATGGTCGTCGAGGCGTAGCCACGCTCCAGGAACAGCGCGAGGGCTGCGTCCAGGATCGCGCTCCGGGTAGCTGCTGCGGCGGCGGCGCGGCGTGGCGAGGCATAGCGGCGCCGCGCCGGCGAGGGGCTGGACATGTCTGGTACGGTAGCATCCTATCCGATAGATGGTCACTAACCTGATATCGGCGAAGCGGTCAGGAGGCAGGTCATGGTCATCGTGCGCGTCGCCCATCCCGTCACGGACTTCGCCACCTGGAAGGCCGCCTTCGACCGCGACCCGGTCGGCCGGCAGCGTGGTGGCGTCCGTCGCTATCGGATCATCCGGGCCATCGAAACGCCGGGCACCGTCGGCATCGATCTCGAGTTCGATGATCGGCCGACGGCCGAGCGCTTCCGCGACGGCCTCGTCCAGTTGTGGGCTTCGGGCGCGGCCCAGGCGCTGGGCATCAGCCGGCCGCAGGCGTCGCTCCACGAGGAGGCCGACACGGTCGAGCTCTAGCTGCCGCCCGCGTCGCGCTTCTCAGTCTCGGCCAGCTTCTTGCGGCTGGCCTCGCGCGTGCGCATGAGGTCTCCGCCACCGGCGACCGTCGGCTTGGGGTTCGGGTCACGGCGCGGGCGACCCGCCGCCCGTACATCAGCACGACCGGCCATGCGCTGGGCGATGGTCGCCTCGTATCCGTGATCGGTGGGCAGGTAGTAGCGTCGATCGGCGAGCTCGTCGGGCAGGTACCGCTGCTCGACGTCGGCACCCTCGAATTCGTGGGGGTAGCGGTAGCCCACGCCGATCCCGTGCTGCTGCATCCCGCGGTGGGCGGCATTGCGCAGGTGCAGGGGGACGGGCAGGGAACCCCGGGCCTCGACGTCGCCGACGGCCGCGAAGAATGCCGAGCCACTGCGGTTCGACTTCGGCGCGGTGGCCAGGTAGGTGGTCGCCTGGGCCAGGGCGTACTGGGCCTCCGGCAAGCCGATGTGATCGAGCGCCTGGGCGGCCGCCACGGCGACCTGCAGTGCTCGCGGGTCGGCGTTACCGACGTCCTCCGACGCGCTGATGATCAGCCGCCGGGCGATGAACCGTGGGTCCTCACCAGCCGCGATCATCGCGGCAAGCCAGTACAGCGCGCCATCCGGATCGTTGCCGCGCAGGCTCTTGATGAACGCGGACGCCGTGTCGTAGTGGCCGTCGCCGGCCCGGTCGTAGGCCAGCACGCGCTGCTGCGCGGCCGACTCCACGTCCTCCAGACGGGGGCTCACCCGGCCGTCGGCGTCACGGATCTCCTCGGCTTCGGCGATGGCGACCGCACCTTCGAGGACGTTCAGCGCACTGCGGGCGTCACCGCCGGCCAGACTGATCAGATGCTCGAACGGCGCCTCCTCGATGGCGACGCCGCGGTCGGGACCGAGCGTGCCAGCAAGCCCGCGCTCGGCGTCATCGATCGCGCGCCTGACGACGGTCGCGACGTCCTCGTCGCTCAGCGGCTCCAGGCGCCAGACGCGCATCCGTGACAGGAGCGCGGCGTTGACCTCGAAGTAGGGATTCTCCGTGGTCGCGCCGACGAGGGTGATCGTGCCGTCCTCCACCTGGGGCAGGAGGGCATCCTGCTGGGCCTTGTTGAACCGGTGGATCTCATCGAGGAACAGGACGGTCCGGGTCCCGTGCAGGGTCAGGCGCTCGTGCGCCTCGGCGATGGTGGCGCGCACGTCGGCCACGCCGGCCATGACCGCCGACAGGGTGGAGAAGTGGGCGCCGACCTCTCCGGCAAGGAGTCTCGCCAGACTGGTCTTCCCAGTGCCCGGAGGACCCCACAGCAGGATTGACGCCAGGTGGCCGCGAGCCAGGCCACGGCGCAGCGGACCCCGATCACCGACGAGATGCTGCTGACCGACGAACTCGTCGAGGCCGCGAGGGCGCATACGGGCGGCCAGCGGCTGGCGCTCGGGCGGTGGCTGGAAGAGCGCTTCGGGACGAGCGCCGACGGGGCGTCGGGCAGGAGACATGGCGCTGGTGATGGTAGCGCCGTCGGCGTGGGCGTAGACGCGCCCGCTCAGCCGGGTGGGATCAGAGCATCCCGATGCCGGTGATCTCGGTCACGATCCACAGGCCCATCAGCAGCACGATCAGCCCACCGCCGATGATCACGATACGACGCATATCGCGGGCGACGTAGCGGTACTCCTCCGCGGCGCGCAGCGCGATCGTGCCATTCACGAGCACGGCGCCCTCGCCGCTGTCGTGAAGCGGGCGCGCGCGACGCTGGGCGGTCTCGGCGGCCTTCTCGGCGGCCTTCTCGGCGGCCTTCTCGGCGGCGACGATGTGCGCCTCGAGCTCGGCGGCCCGAGCCTCCTCTTCGTCGGTCAGGGTGGCCGGGCGCGTGACGACTCCAGCCGGTCGAGCCGGGGAGGCCGCGCGCAGCGGGGCGCGCTGGCCGGGTCGGGACGTGGTGCCTCGGGCGCGCTTGGCCATGGTCTGCGGGAATCCTCCGGATCGTCGGGCGGCGGCGGCATCGATCAGCCGATCCGCCAGCGTTGCGGAGGATAGCACCGGTCAGCGCGCACGACTGCCGATGGCTGGCAGTGCAGGGCGCCCTGCTAGACTCGACCGCCCGCCCACCCAAGGAGTCGTCCGATCGATCTGAACGCCCTGGTCGAGCCCTATCTCGGCGTCGCCGTGATCGCTCTCGGCGCCATCGTGCTCGTCCTGCTCATCGTCGTGGCGGTGCTCGCTCGACGCACGGCTCGGCTGCAGGCGCGCCTGGCCGGCCTGACCAGCGGCGAGGATGGCCGGAGCCTGGGGGCGGTCCTGGACGCCCACCTCGACAAGGTCACCGCGGTCGGGCACGACCTGGACGACCTGACCGCACGGACCGTCGTCCTGGAGCGCGACCTGCGCCGAACGTTCTCGCGGGTCGGTCTGGTCCGCTACAACCCGTTCGAGGAGACCGGCGGCAACCAGAGCTTCGCGCTGGCCCTGCTGGACGTCGAGGGCAACGGCTGGGTGCTGTCCAGCCTGCACGCCCGCACGGGCACCCGGGTCTACGCCAAGGCGATCGCCCGAGGCCGGTCGGACACGGCCCTGTCCGACGAGGAGAGCGAGGCGATCCGCAAGGCCAGCGGGGCTGTGACAGGCTAGGTGACAGGGCGGCCGGCGATGCTCCGTGTATGGCCCCCACCGCAACGCCCGCTCCCACCCAGCCCGTGACCCGCCAGCGCCTCCGGTCGCGCCGTCGGGAGCCTGGACCCCTCGACCAGCTGCCCGCCTGGCGCGACCTCGTGCCGGTCATGGATACGCCGGCCGGCGGCACCGGCATGGCCGCGCTGCTTGGCGGATTGAACGCGGATCAGCTGCGCGCCGTGACCCACGGCGACGGGCCACTGCTCGTCGTGGCCGGCGCCGGGACGGGCAAGACCCAGGTCATCACCCGGCGCATCGCCTGGCTCATCGCCTCCCATCGGGCGAAGCCATCGGAGATCCTGGCCCTGACGTTCACGGACAAGGCCGCCGACGAGATGGCGACCCGCGTGGACCAGCTCGTGCCGTACGGCTACACGGACACCGCGATCTCCACGTTCCACGCCTTCGGCGACCGCCTCATCCGCGAGTACGCCCTGGAGCTCGGGCTGCCACCGGACCTGCGCGTCCTGTCGCGGGCGGAGGTGGTCATCTTCCTGCGCGAGCACCTGTACGCCTTCGAGCTCGATCAATACCGGCCGCTTGGTGACCCGACCCGCTTCCTGTCGGCCCTGGCCGCGCTGTTCAGTCGCTGCAAGGACGAGGACATCAGCCCGGCGGCGTTCACCGAGCACGCTGACGACCTGTCCCTGGCCGCCGACCGGCTGCGCGCCGAGGCACCGGCCGAGGGTGAGGCCCTCGACGCCGCGGAGGCGGCGCTGGAGGAGGCGCGCCGGCAGCGTGAACTGGCGTCGGCGTACACCACCTACCAGTCACTGCTCGCGGCCAACGGCTGTATCGATTTCGGCGATCAGGTCGCCCTGGCCCTGCGCCTCGTGCGCGAGTCGCCGGCGGCCCGCGCCCAGATCGCCGGCCGCTTCCGGTACATCCTGGTCGACGAGTTCCAGGACACCAACCGCGCCCAGGCAGAGCTCATCGCGACCCTCGCCGAACCGCACCGCAACGTGACCGTGGTCGGCGACGACGACCAGGCGATCTATGCCTTCCGCGGCGCGGCCATCGACAACATCCTCGACTTCGACGCCCGCTACGGCGGCGCCCGGACCGTCGTGCTGCGCCGGAACTACCGGTCGCTGGCGCCCATCCTGGACGCCTCGTACCGACTCATCCGGCGCAACGACCCGGAGCGCCTGGAGGTTCGCACGGGCGTGGTCAAGCGCCTTCGCGCCGAGCGCTCGCGGCGGGCCCCGGCGCCGGTCCGCCTTGAGGCCTTCGCCAGCGGGGCCGAGGAGGCCGACTGGATCGCGACCGACATCGCCCGGCGCGTCGCCGATGGCGCCCGGCCGCGCGACCACGCGGTGCTCGTGCGCGCCAACGGCCACGCCGACCCGATCCTGCGCGCCCTCAACATGGCCGCTGTCCCGTGGCGGTTCTCGGGCGCTTCCGGGCTGTACGGGCGCCCCGACGTCCGCCTGCTCATGGCCTTCCTGCGGGCCGTCGCCGAGCCGGACTCCAGCGTCGATGTCTACGCCCTGTGCAGCTCGGAGCTGGTGGGCATCGACGGCGAGGACCTGAGCGCCATCGTCAACAGTGCCCGTCGTCGCAATCGATCGGTGTGGGCCGTGCTGGAAGAGCTCGTCGAGCAGCCCGGCCTGCTCCGTCTCAGCCCGGCCACACGCACGGCGCTGGCCACCTTCGTCGCCGATCTGCGCCGCTATATCGAGCTCGCCCACGAGCGGCCGGCTGGTGAGGTCCTGTACGCGTTCCTGCGCGGCAGCGGTCTGCTCTCCCGCCTGGCCGGGTCGCAGACTGCGGGCGCGGAGGAGGGCCTCGCCAACGTCGCCCGCTTCTTCGACATCATCCGCGCCCAGTCGGCCCTGCTCAGCGACGACCGGGCGGTGTTCGTCGCCCGTCACCTGCAGACCCTCATCGACGCCGGGGACGATCCGGCCACGGCCGACCTGGACCCGGACGCCGACGCCGTGGCGGTCCTGACGGTGCACAAGGCCAAGGGCCTGGAGTTCCCCGTGGTGTACCTGCCGGGCCTCGTCGCCGGACGCTTCCCGGGTCACGGCCGGAGCGAGCCCCTGGGCCTGCCGGTCGGCCTCGGCCGCGGCGAGCCGATGACCCCGGAACGGTCGCTCGCCGAGGAGCGCCGGCTCTTCTACGTGGCCCTCACCCGGGCCCGTGACGAAGCCATCCTGTCCCATGCCGCCGACTACGGTGGGGCCCGGGCCCGGCGCATCTCGCCGTTCGTGCTGGAGGCTCTGGACCTGCCGGTCGCCGCCGCGACGCCCGGTGCCGGCGCCCGCGTGGCCTCGCCCGAGTCGCGCATCGAGGCGTTCGCCACGCCGGCCGTGCCCGTGGACGCGCCGCGCGGTCCGATCACGGAGCCGCTGTCGCTGAGCTTCTACCAGGTGGACGACTACCTCACCTGCCCGCGCAAGTACCAGTACGCGCATGTGCTGCGCGTACCTCTCGCACCCCATCACGCGATCATCTACGGCTCGGCGCTGCACAAGGCCGTCCAGGTCTTCCATCAGCGCCATGCCAAGGGTCACGTCATGACGGACGACGAGCTCGACGATGTGCTGCTCGCCAACTGGTCGAGCGAGGGGTTCGTGACCCGCGAGCACGAGGATGCGCGCCTGGCCGCCGGCAAGGCCGCCCTGCATCGCTTCCGCCAGGACCAGCTGGCGCCGGGCGCAGTGATCCCGACCTACGTCGAGCGCGAGTTCAGCTTCAGCCTGGGCGGTGACCGCGTGCGCGGTCGGTGGGATCGGGTGGACGTCGAGACCGTGGACGCCACGGCGGCGAGCCCGGTGGCGGTCGCGGCCGAGCCCAGCGCCGACGTCGTCTCGCCCACGCTCGGGATGCTTGGTCGAGAGCGGGTGACCATCACCGACTACAAGTCGAGCGACGTCCGGGACCCGGTCAAGGCGAAGCAGCGGGCGCGCGATTCGCTCCAGCTGCAGATCTACGCGATGGGCTACGAGGCCCTGACCGGGCGTCTGCCGGACGCGCTGTCCATGCACTTCCTGGACTCCGGGCTGATCGGCAGCGTGCCCGTGGAACCCAAGCGGCTGGCCAAGGCGCGCGAGAAGATCGCGACCGCCGCCGGCGGGATCCGGGGGCGCGACTACACGCCGACGCCGGACCGCCAAGCGTGCACGTGGTGTGCGTTCCGCGACATCTGCCCGGCCAGCGCCGCTGGACCCGGGCCCGGCGGACGATAGGGCATCCTCCCGAGTCGACAGGACGCACCACCGGCCCCATCGTGCCGCGTCCCTGAGCCACATCGGCCGGGACATCCCTGGAGGCACCTCGTCGACCCATGCGTTTGGAGCGCGTCGTCCGGCCGTGGGCCGCGATGGACGGACCGCAGCCCGTAGACTCGCTGGTCATGGAGTCCCGCGACCGTCTACTGAATCTGGGCATCTTCGGGGCGGCCGCCGTGGTCTGGGTCCTCGTCGCGCTGGTGGCCACGACGCGCGACCCCGTGCTCGACCCGACGGCCGGCGTCATCGGAGCGGCGCTCATCGGCCTCGCGGTCGGCCTGACGACCGTGCCGATCTTCTGGCTGCTGACCTTCGGGCGGCACCGACGCATCTCCTATCAGGGCGACTGGACGCGCGCGGCCCGACGCGGGGGCTGGGTCGGGATCGTCGTGGGCGCGTTCGTCGTCCTTCGCTTGCAGGGTGCCCTGGAGCTGCCCATCGCGCTGTTCATCCTCGTCCTCGTCGCGGTCGCCGAGGCCACGCTGTCGGCGGAGCGCTGACAGCCGAGGGCCGTCCCGCGGTACCCTGAACGCTCCACCCGAACGCATCCCAGGAGTGCCGTGCCCGCCTTGCTACAGACCATGCCCGCCGAACCGCACGCCGATCTCAAGGCCCGCGTGGCCGCCGCCATCGAGGCCGATCGGGCGCTCATCGTCGATCTCTCGCATCGCATCCACGCCGAGCCGGAGCCGGCCTTCGAGGAGGTCAAGGCGGCCGGCTGGATCGCCGACATCCTGCGTGCCCGCGGCTTCGCCGTGGAGCACCCGGCGGGCAGCCTCGCGACCGCCATCCGGGCCACGTTCCCTGGTGGCCGCGGTGGTGACGGACCGCGCATCGGCATCCTCGCCGAGTACGACGCTCTGCCAGGACTGGGGCATGGCTGCGGCCACAACACGATGGCCGCCTCGGGCGTGGCCGCGGCCCTCGCCCTGGCCGCTGTCGCCGACGAGCTGCCCGGCGAGATCGTCTTTCTGGGTACGCCCGCCGAGGAGCGGGGGAGCGGCAAGGGCATCATGATCGAGGACGGCCTGTTCGCCGGCATCGATGCAGCGCTGCTCTACCACCCCTGCGACCGCAACCACGTCGAGATCTGGCCGCTCGCCTCTGAGGACGTGGACGTCGTATTCAGCGGCCTCCAGGCGCACGCCTCCGCCGACCCGTGGAAGGGCAAGAACGCGCTCGACGCGCTCATCCTGCTGTTCACCTCGGTCGGCCTGTGGCGCCAGCAGCTGCGGCCCACGGCGCGCGTCCACGGCATCATCCGCGAGGGCGGCACGGCGGCCAACATCATCCCGGACCGCACGACGGCCTGGTTCATGTTGCGCAGCGACGATCAGGCCTACTACGAGGAGATGAAGACGGCATTCAGCGCGCTGGCCGCGGCCGCCGCCCTGGCGACCGGGACTACCGTCGAGGTGACCTACTCGGGCGGCGCCACGACGATGCGCAACAACCCCGTCCTGGCCGAGCGATTCCGCGCGAACATGGCCGCCTACGGCATCCAGGACATGGGCGACGACGCCTCGGCCGGCAGCACGGACATGGCCAACGTCAGCTGGGTCTGCCCGACCATCCACCCGGACCTGGCCATCTGCGACGAGGGTGTGGCCGGGCACTCGACGGCCTTCCGCGATGCCGCCGCGACACCACGCGCTGACGAGACGACGCTCCTGGCCGGGACGCTCATCGCCCAGACAGCCGTCGACCTGTACGCCGATCCGGCCCTCGTGGAGGCGGCCTGGGCCGCGTTCCGCGCAGCTGACTGAGCGCCGGACCCGCCGCGATCAGGGTGCTACCATCGGCCGCGGCGCGCCCCGCTGGACGAACGGATCATCGAACCGGCGGCGCCCCGATCGAGACGGCCGGCCCACGACCCGACCGCTGCGGCGGTCCGCACCCGTCTCCGGAGGTTCCTCCAGTGGCTGAGCGCCCCGACGACCCGACCGGACCGCCCGGTCCTCCCGCCGAGGGCTTCGCCGCCCAGAACGGCTGGGATCGACCCTACGAGACGTACAGCGACTACGACCTGCCGACGTACGTCGGCCCGGTCAGCTTCATGAAGCTGCCCTGGATCACCGATCCCGACGAGCTCCGCCGGCGGGGCACGGACGTGGCCATCATCGGCGCTCCGTTCGACGACGCGGTCAGCCATCGGTCCGGCGCGCGCTTCGGTCCGCGGGCCATCCGCGAGGCGCAGTACACCTCTGGCTCGGTCAACTCGCTGCAGCTCGACGTCGAGCCGTTCGAGGTCCTCGACGTCGTTGACGCCGGCGACGCCAACATCATCCCGGCCTGGATCGATCGCGCCCACGCCCTCATCTACCGAAAGGTCCTGGAGGTCGCCGAGACCGGCGCCATCCCGATCGTCCTGGGCGGCGACCACTCCATCACCTGGCCCAGCGCCACGGCCATCGCCGAGGTCCGCCGCCCCGGCAGCATCGGCATCGTCCACTTCGACGCCCACGCCGACACCGCCACCGACGACTGGGGCGTGCTGGCCGGGCACGGTACGCCGATGCGCCGGCTCATCGAATCGGGCGCGGTCAAGGGCAAGAACTTCGTGCAGGTCGGGTTGCGCGGCTACTGGCCGCCGGTGGAGACCTTCACCTGGATGAAGGAACAGGGGATGCGTTACCACTTCATGCGCGAGATCGAGGAGCGCGGCGCCGATGCGGTCGTCGCCCAGGCCATCGACGAGGCGCTGGACGGTCCCGACTACGTGTACCTGAGCCTGGATATCGATGTCATCGATCCGGGCATGGCCCCGGGCACGGGCACGCCCGAGCCCGGCGGCATGCTCACACGGGAGGTCCTGCGCGCGATCCGCCAGATCGTGGCCGCCGTGGATCTCGCCGGCATGGACATCGTCGAGGTGTCGCCGCCGTACGACCATTCCGAGACGACCGCGATGGCCGCCAATCGCGCGGCGCTCGAGGCCATCAGCGCCCTGGCCGTGCGCAAGCGCGACGGCAAGCCGGTGCGCTGGGCTGGGCGCGAGGCGATCGCGGGCCGCTTCCCGGAAGCGCCCGAGCATCACGGGCATCCAGGCTAGCCTGACCGGCATGCTGCCTCCGCCCGACGCGTCGACCGCCGCCGCCCTCGCCCGCCTCTACGACCTCGACCTGCAGGACGATCCGGGCGATCTGGACCTGTACCTGGCCCTGGCCGACCGCGCCGACGGGCGCGTCCTGGAGCTCGCCGCCGGCACGGGCCGGCTGGCGGTGCCGCTGGCGGCGGCCGGCTACGACGTCACGGCAGTGGACCTGGACCCGGCCATGCTGGAACGAGCCCACGCCCGGGCGACCGCGGCCCGCCTCACGACCACGGGGCGTGCTGGCGGACGGGGCCGCACCGCTGGCGGTGCCCTGGAGCTCGTGGAGGCGGACCTGCTCGGCCTGCGCCTGCCGGGTGCCGGCTCGTACGCACTGGCGATCCTGGCCCTCAACTCGATCATGCTCCTGGGCAGCCGGGCGGCCCAACGAGAGGCCCTGGCGACCATGGCCGCGAACCTCGCCCCGGGCGGTCTCGCCGTCGTCGACGTCTGGCTGCCCGATGCCGAAGACCTCGCCCGCTTCGACGGTCGGGTCATCCTGGAGTGGCCGCGGACCGACCCCGAGACTGGCGACGTGGTGACCAAGGCCGGATCGGCGGTCCACGATGCGGCGACCGGCACGATCACCCTGACCAACCTGTACGAGTCCGGCGCCCAGGGCCGGCCGCCAGCCCGCTGGGTGCGCAGCGACCGCCTGCGCCTCGTCGCCGCCGACGAGCTGGCGGGCTTCGCCGAGGACGCCGGCCTGCGGGTGGAGGTCGTCGCCGGGGGCTATGACCTGACCCCGCTGGGCCCCGGATCCGACCGCGCGGTCCTCATCGCGGAGCGTCCGGGTGGGTGACCTTCGGGGAGGTGCCGGAGCCGCGCACCGTGGTATCGTCGACCCCCATGTCGAGCTCGTCCAGTATTGACCAGACGCGCCTCCTGATCGTCGAGGATGTGCCCCAGGTCGCGCAGTACATCCGCGGCCTCCTGAATGCCCAATCGGCGATCAAGGTCCTCGACGTGCTGACCGATGGCGGCAAGGCCGTCGCCGCGATCGGTCAGTTGCGGCCGGACGTCGTCCTCGTCGACGCGCTCCTTCAGGGCCGGATCAAGGGCCCCAAGCTCATCGAGCAGATCCGCGAGTCGGCAGTCAAGGTCCCGGTCATCGTGCTGACCGTGCCGCAGAACCCGGTCGAGGTGGATCCCGAGGCCGGCGTGCACGGCGTGCTGACCATGCCGTTCTCCGGCTACGACCTGATGAACCGCATCTCCGGAGTGCGCAAGGAATTCGCGACGACCGCCGCGTCCGGGGCAGGCCGAGTGCTGTCCGTCTTCGCGCCCAAGGGCGGGGTCGGCAAGACGACCATCGCCTTCAACCTCGCCGTGGCCCTTGGCCAGCAGCAGCACCAGACCGTGCTCATCGACGGCAGCCTCCAGTTCGGCGACCTGCGCTCGCTGCTCAAGGTCCCCAACGACGCGCCGTCGATCCTGGACCTGCCCACGGATCGGATCGCCGAGTCGGACCTGGCCGACGTCCTGTGGCGCGACCCGTCGGGCATCGACATCCTGCTCGCGCCACCGCGCATCGAGATGGCCGAGATGGTCAATCCGCGCGACATCGACAAGATCCTGTCGCTCCTTCGGCGCGTCTACCAGGCGACCGTCATCGACATGTCGTCGTCGATCAGCGACGTCAACCTCGCCTTCATGGACGCCAGCGACACCATCGTGGAGATCGTGACCTACGACTCGACGACGATCCACAACACCATCGCCATGGCCGACACGTTCCGGTCGATCGGCTATTCGGCGTCCAAGGTCCGCTACCTGGTGAACCGCGCGGACAGTGCCGGCGGCATCGATCCGGGCGACCTGCAGCGGGCGCTCGGCCGCATCCCGGAGCACTCCGTGGTGTCCGACGGCCAGCTCGTCGTGCGCTCCAACAACGAGGGCGTGCCATTCGTGCTCGCCGACCCGCAGGCCAAAGTCAGCCAGGACATGGCTCGCGTCGCGTCGGACCTGATGGACAGCCGTGTCCCGGTCGGGGCCGGGCGCCGCTAGGCACGGGATGTCCGACCCTCGTCCGATCGGTGTCTTCGACTCGGGCGTCGGCGGGCTGACGGTCCTGCGCGAGATCCTGCGGCGAAGCCCCCACGAATCGACGATCTACCTGGGCGACAACGGCCGTGCCCCGTACGGCGTGCGCGCCGACGACGAGGTGTTGGCCTTCTCCTCGGAAGCGCTCGATGCGCTCGTGGCGCGCGACGTCAAGGCCCTGGTCGTGGCCTGCAACACGTCCACCGCGGTCGGCATCGGGGCGTTCCGCCGCCGCTACGACCTGCCCGTCCTGGGCGTCATCCGGCCCGGGGCCGGAGCCGCGGCGCTGGCCACGCGCGAGCGGCGGGTCGGGGTCATCGCCACCCCGGCCACGATCCGCTCGCACGCCTACTTCAACTCGATCAAGGATGAGAACCCGGCGATCGAGGTCTACGAGCACGCGACGCCGACGCTCGTGCCGCTCGTGGAGGCCGGGGCACTCATGGGGCCCGACGCCCAGGCGATCGTGGCCGAGGCGCTTGCGCCGCTGCTGGGCGAGCGCGATGCCGACGGCGAGTCGATCTTCCCGCGACCGCCGGGCGCCAGCATCGACACCCTGCTCCTGGGCTGCACCCACTATCCGCTCCTGCGGCCGCTCATCGCCGAAGTCGCCGGGCCGCGCATCGCCATCGTCGACTCGGCCACGGCAACGGCATCGGCCCTGGCCGAGCTGCTCATCGTCAACGGGCTGGAGGCCCCCGGCACGACCCGGGGCACGGCCGCCGATGCGGGCCTGGCGGGCCACGACCGGCCGGACGAGATCATCGGGCCGGCCAGCCATCGCCAGCTGACCACGGGCGACCCGGCACGCTTCGCGTCCATCGCCGCGCGCATGTTCGGCGACGCCTTCGCCGACGTCGAATCGATCGAGCTCGGGCTGGCCGTCCGATGACCGACGGACGGCGCGGCGGGACCTGGCGCGATGACCGCGCCTGGCAGGCCGGCATCCTCATCGGGTCGGCGCTGGGTGCCGCGGCCACGGTCGTCGGCCGCCGCCTGGAGCGGTCCGCCCGCACCGGCCTCGTCGATTGGGCCGCCGTCGAGCGCATCGCCATCGGTCGCCTGGGCCGCGCGCCTGGCTTCCTCAGCGCCGCGGAGCTACGTGCTGCCGAGCCGGCCTACGCGGAGGCCATGGCGCGCATCGTGCCGGCCCTCAGCGAGGCGCTCGGCACGGAACTGCCGGGCGTCGTCGAACGCTCCGGCGTCGTGGATCGGGCCGACTGGGTGCGCGCCAACACGACGACCTTCGCGTCGCTCATCGGCAAGCTGGAACGCGACCTGCTCGACCAGGTCGTCCCGCGCGGCGGCGGCCTCGCGACGTCGTCGATGGCCATCGCCAATCGCTGGATCACCACCCGCCAGCTCGGATTCCTGCTCGGGTTCATGGGCCAGCGCGTGCTCGGCCAGTACGACCTGGCCCTGTTGTCCGCAGAGAGCACGCCGGGCAGGCTCCTGTTCGTCGAGGAGAACATCCGGCAGACCGCGCGCGCCCTTGGCGTCCCGCTGGGACCGTTCCGGACGTGGATCGCCCTGCACGAGACGACCCACGCCTTCGAGTTCGAGGCGCACCCGTGGCTGCGCCCGTACCTCGCCGAGCGCCTGGAGCGCCAGATGGCCCTCGTCGGCGGTGACGTCCGCCAGATGGGCCGCGAGGCGATCAAGGGCCTGGGTCGCGCTCTGCGCGGCGAGGACGATGGGGGCGGGCACTGGATGGAGCGGATGATGGGCGAGGAGCAGCGCCGCCTGTTCCGCGAGACCCAGGCCGTGATGAGCCTGCTGGAGGGCTTCAGTGACTACGTCATGGACGAGGTCGGCCGTGACCTGGTGCCGGACGTGGAGCGCATCAGCGCGCGCTTCCACGAGCGTCGCACCAACCGCACGCCATTCGAGCGCGCCGTCCTGCGCATCACCGGCATGGACCTGAAGATGGAGCAGTACCGCAGCGGTGAGGCGTTCGTGCGGGCCATCGCGGATGCCCGCGGCCGGGAGGCCCTGACCCACCTGTGGGACGGCCCCGAGTCGCTGCCACGGGATGGCGAGATCGCCGACCCGACGCGCTGGATGGCGCGCGTCCTGGACGGGCAGGGGACCGCGTCGTGAGCCCGCCGCCACGCACGGCTGGCCCGGGTCGTGGCGCGGGTGGCGTTCCGCGAGCCATCGCGTTGAGCCCCATCCTGTCCGCCCGTTATCGGGCGCGTGACCTGGAGCGCATCCGTGCCGCGGCGCCCGGCGCCCGGCTCGTGACCGTGTCGATGGAGGGCCTGGCCGACGGGCCGATCGAGGACGTCGAGGTCATGCTCCGCGGCTGGCTCAGTTCGGACGCGTTCGATCGCCTGCTCGTCCGCGCGCCGCATCTCGCCTGGGTCCACTCGGCCACGTCCGGCGTGGAGCGCGCTCTGACGCCGGCCGCGCTGGAGCGCGGCGTCGTCGTGACCAACGCGCGCGGGGTGTTCAGCCGGCCCATCGCCGAGTACGTGTTGATGATGATCCTGGCCGTCAGTCGCCGGCTGCCTCAGCTCCTGGAGCTGCAGCGGGAGCGGACGTGGCAGCCGTTGGAGGGCGCGGAACTGCGCGACGTCACGGTCGGCATCGTCGGGCTCGGCTCGATCGGTCGGGCCGTGGGCGCGCTGGCGACGGCGTTCGGCTGCCGGGTGGTGGCCGTCCGGCGCCGTCCGGACAGCGACACGACGGTCGCGGCATCCGATCCACGGAGCGATGATGCGAGCGACGACTCACCCAGCCTAGGCGAGGTCATGCTTGATCGAGTCGGCGGGCCGGAGACCCTGCCCGAGCTGCTCGCCGAGTCCGATTTCATCGTCCTGGCCGCGCCCCTCACGCCCGAGACGCAGGACATGATCAACGCCGAGACCCTGGCCATGGTCAAGCCCGGGGCGTGGCTCATCAACGTCGCCCGCGGCCGCCTCATCGACGAGCGGGCGCTTCTCCGGGCGCTCCGCGACGGCCCCCTCGGCGGCGCGGTGCTGGATACGTTCCGCGACGAACCGCTGCCGCCGCTGTCGTCGTTCTACGACCTGGACAACGTCATCCTGACGCCCCATACGGCGTGGTCCAGCGGAAGGGTCCTGGACCGTAGCGTCGAGCTGTTCTGCGACAACCTGCGCCGCTACGCCGCCGGTGAACCCCTGCTCAACGTCGTGGATCCCAGCGCCGGCTACTGAGCACCGGGCGCCCGGGCGCCCGTGGCGGCTACCCTTGCGCGATGCAGATCGCCATCGTCGGGCTTGCCGGGAGCGGCAAGACCACCGTCTTCAACACCCTGACCCGCGGCCACGCCGAGACCGGCGGCTATGGCGGGGTGACCCTCAACGTCGGCGTCGTCAAGGTCCCTGACGCGCGCCTGGACCGCCTGGCCGAGATCTTCAAACCCAGGAAGGTCGTCCAGGCCGACGTCACGTACGTGGACCTGCCGGCGCCGCCGGCCTCGTCCGAGGGGCGTATCGGCACAGAGGAGCTGCCCGCCGACCACCTCGCGCGGTTGCGCGACTCGGATGCGCTGCTCCATGTCGTTCGCGCGTTCGATGACCCGTCCCTGCCGCACCCGTCGGGGAGTGTCGATCCGGCCCGCGATCTGGAGCAGCTCGACCTGGAGTTCCTGCTGGCCGACCTGGCCATGGCCGAGCGCCGTCTGGAACGGCTCAAGGGCAGCGGCAAGCACGGGACGCAGGCTGAGCGCGAGGCCGCCGAGCGCGAAGAGATCGTCGTCCGGCGCATCCACGAGGGGCTGGAAGCCGGCACGCCGATCCGCGATCTGGGTCTGGACGCCGACGAATCCAAGGCCATCCGGGGCTTCCGCTTCCTGAGCGAGAAGCCCGTCCTGGTGCTGCTCAATGTCGGCGAAGGCGACATCGCCCGCGAGGCCGAGCTGGTCGCGGGCGTGACCGCCGGCTACCAGCACCAGCACGCGATGATCGATGCGCTGTCGGCCAAGATCGAGATGGAGCTCGGCGAACTGGAAGCCGACGAGGCCGCCGTGTTCATGGAGGAGCTCGGCCTGGCGGAGTCCAGCCTCGGCCGGGTCATCGAGCTGTCGTACCGGCTGCTCGGCCTCATCTCGTTCCTGACCGCCGGCCCCGACGAGGTTCGTGCCTGGCCGATCCCCGACGGATCATCGGCGGTGGACGCGGCCGGCGCCATCCACTCCGACCTCGCGCGTGGCTTCATCCGCGCCGAGACGGTCGGCTACGACGATCTGGTCACGCTCGGCTCCACGGCCGAGGCCCGCAAGGCCGGCCGTCTGCGGTCGGAGGGCAAGACTTACAAGGTCCGTGATGGGGACGTGCTGGAGATCCTGTTCAGCCGCTGACCGCTCGCAGCTGGCCGGCGCTCAGTTCAGGCGGTCGCCCGGGTCCAGGTCGAACTCGACCTCGGTGACGAGCGTCCGGTAGTCGCCCCGTGGCTCGTCGTCGTCGCGATCATCGTCGTCGTCGTCTTCCGCCTCGGCCAGGTCGACCTCCAGGTCAGTCAGGTAGTTCTGCTCCTCCTCGGTCGACACGTTGACCGCGGCCGCGAGGGCGTCGTCGGACACGAAGATGAAGCCGTGGTCGCGCTCGAGCTCGATGGCGATGGCCTCGCTGAGGGTATCGTGCCGATAGTCGTCCTGGATCTTGCGCCGGATGCGCTGCACGAGCTCGAAGAACTCCTCGGGCTCCCACTCGGATTCGCTGACGACCAGGACGTCCGAGTAGACCTCGGCGTCGCCTTCATGGAGTTCGTAGAAGAACACGGTCGCGCTCCGTCGTCTGGCAGGTCAGGGGCGCGCCAGTATACGCCCGGAGGGATCCCAGACCCGTGGTTCGAGCGCTCGACGTGGTGCACCTTGGTGCGGCCTCGCGTGACCTGACCGACGACGATCCGCGCGGCTGGCGACTCGGTGGCGGGGTGACCTATGCGGCTCTGACGACGGCCCGCCTGGGCCTGGCCACCGCCGCCGCGATCGGACTCGACGAGCTCGCCGCGACCGCCTGGGAGCTGGAGATGCTCCGCGACGCCGGGGTCGAAGTCCGCCCGATCCGGCTGCCCGAGGGCCCGGTCTTCGTGAACCAGGAGCGCCCGACCGGCCGCGTCCAGGTCGCCCACTCGGTGGGCGTGCGCCTGCCCGACGAGCCGCTCCCGGAGCGCTGGCAGGCGGCCGTGGCGTGGGGCATCGTGCCGGTCGCCGACGAGCTGCCGCTGGCGTTGCCATCGTGGATCCCGGACCAGGCGCTCGTGGTCCTGGGCTGGCAGGGGCTGTTACGCACGTTGCGCGCCGGTGCCCGTGTCGAGCGCCGCGATCCACGCCCGGACCCGGTGCTTCGGCGAGCCGACCTCATCGGGCTGAGCCGCAACGACGTCGGCCGCGACATCTCGCTGGCCGCGCTGGTCAGCCTGCTCCGCGATGGGGCCCGCCTCGCCATCACCGACGGCGCCATGGGCGGGGAGGTCGTCGAGGTCGACGCCGGTCAGCCCGCCGCTCGCCACCCGTACGCGTCCGTGCCGGTGACTCGGGAGGTCGACGCGACCGGTGCCGGCGACACGTTCCTGGCCGCGCTGCTGAGCGCCATCGTGGGCGACGGACGCGGCATGCGCTGGCCCACCGACGAGCAGCTCCGTTTCGCGTCGGCAGCGGCGGCCATCGTCGTCGGGGCGCCCGGCCTGCAGGGCGTACCGTCGGACGTGGCCGCGGTCAGACGCGTCGCGCTGACCGCCGCTCCAGCCGTCGACTGAGCCGGCGGATCCGCCCGCGCAGGGCAGCTTCCAGTCCCGGCTCGGGGTGACCCAGACGCCGTCGACGTTCGGCCAGGGCGAGGGCCTGTGAAGCGCTGGCCAGGGCGGCCGTGGTGTCGCGCTGGACGTGTTCCCGGATCTTGGCGGCCTCGATCCCGGCCAGCACGGCCATCCGCGACCGACCCGCGGCCAGGGCATCCCAGGCGGCCAGCGCCTCGTCGGTCCGTCCCAGCCGGCGGAGCAGGCGCGCCCGGTCGGCCAGCAGGCGGACCTCGTCCCAGGGCCGGTCGAACCCTTCCGTGCGGCTTTCGGCGGCCATGACCGGACGGCGCGGCGGGCCGCCGAAGTCCGCTCGGCGTCGTGGTGACCACCACGGCTCCTCCGGTCGTGGGCGGGGCGTCTCGGTCAGGCGCAGCGGCGCGTCCACGGCCGGCCCGTCCACGGCCGGAGCGGACGGTGCGGCGGTCACCGGCGCTGGCGGTGCGGCGGCCGCCAGGTCCAGGCAGCCCAGGGCGTCCCCGTACCGCCCGAGGCGCGAGTACGCCCGCGCGAGGCCGGCGAGATCGCCGCGCGGCGCCGACGGGCGGGCGATCGGATCGGCCAAGGTCCGGTCCAGGTGGACGAGCAGCCGGGCCAGCGACGCCACGTCCTCGTCGTTGTGGCGGATCACGGCGATGAGCGGCTCCGGCTGCCCGGTCCGCAGGAAGTCCAGGTAACGCCCCGGGATCTCCCAGCCGTCGACATCCTCGTGGCGGACGAGGCCCAGCACATCCGTCTCCACGGTGCGCAGTCGGGCGTCGAGCATCCGGTGGCGGAATACCCGTCGGACGATCGGCAGCAGGTCCAGGTGGCCGGCATGGGCCGGCGCCGCACGACGCGCCAGCCGGTAGCGGGTCACGAGCAGGGGCCAGTCGAAGCCCCGGCCGTTGTAGGTCACGAGCCACGCATCGTCCGGGATGTGCGCCGCGATCGCGTCCAGGAGCGCCGGCTCGTCGGCGTGGTCCGGCAGCAGCAACTGGACGCGTCGGAACCAGGCGCCCTCCCACCAGCCGAGGCCGACCAGGAAGGCCACGGTCCCGGCCGCCGTCGCCAGGCCGGTCGTTTCCGTGTCCAGGCAGACCAGGGGCGCATCCGGCGGCGGCTGGCCGGGCAGTGCTGCCAGACGCGTCCGGTCCAGGGGCAGCAGGAGCGGCTCGGACGTACGCCACACGACGGTTCCCAGCGACGTCGGCTGGACACGGCCCATGATCGCCGCCGCCAGGGCCCGGGCCAGTGCGACCCGGTCGACCAACGGGGCGGGCTCAGCCTCTGGCCCGGCCGGGCCGAGGGCCCGGACCGTCTCGCGGTAGCGCTCCAGGCGCCGCGTGAGGAGCGTGGCCTCGGTCACGTCGCGCCGAGGCTGGCGGGCGAGGCCAGCTCGTCCAGGAGACGCAGGGCGAGCGCGCGAGCATCGATGTCCGGCTCCAGCCGGGGTCCCGTGCAGGCCGGACAGCCCGCTTCACACGGGCAGGCCATGAGCAGGTCTGCGGCGGCCATGACCAGCTCGTCGTGGCGATCCCAGAGGCGCTCGCTCAGGCCGATCCCGCCGGGCATCGCCTCGTACAGGTAGATCGTCGGCTCCTCGGCGTGGGGCGAGCGGACCTGGGTCACGAGGCCCAGGTCGTGCGGATCGACCATCAGCAGGACGGCGGCCACGGTCTGCAGCGCGCGTCCGACGCCCAGCAGGGCAATGTCCAGCTCGTCGCGCCGCCAGCGGTCACGGACGCCATCGACGGTCAGCCAGTACGCCGTCGTCTGGAGTTCCAGTTCGGGCAGGTCGATGGGCCCCCAGCCGACGTTCTCGTCGGTCACGAACTTGAGCTTCTTGAACAGCGTGACCAGGCTGGCGACCATGACCTCGCCATGGATCCGCCGGCCGCCGGTGGCCTCGGCCGAGGCGAACACCTCCAGGGGCTTGAGGGTCACCGCCCGGTTGGCGTACGTGTAGTGGTCGACGTCCACCTTGTGGACGTACGCCTTGCGCTCGTGCCACTCGAGGCGGTCCACGTGGTACTGGACCGATTCGTGGAGGTAGATGGCCCGCTCGTGGACGAGCACCTGGGCACTGAACAGGTCCACCTCGCCGAGCACCCGAGGTCGGTCCGGCGTCGTGTCGATGATGACCACGTTCTCCGGCGCGGCAGCGCGCAACGAGATCTCCGACGCCGGGAAGTTCTCCGATGACCAGTACCAGCGCCCATCCCCGGCCTGGCGGACGTGGCGGTCCTCGGCCAGGAACGCGAGCAGGTCATCGACCGGGCCCGGCCCGAAGATCTCGCCGGGCTCGAACGGCAGCTCGAACGTGGCCGCCCGCAGGTGGGCGAGCAGGACGTGCAGGTTGTCCGGGTCCAGACGCGCCTCCTCCGGCGTGGACTCGAGCAGGAACTCCGGGTGGTGGATGACGTATTGGTCCACGGGTGAGCCCGACGCCACGAGGATGGCCACGCTCGTCCCGCCGCGCCGTCCGGCCCGCCCGAAGCGCTGCCAGGTGGCCGCCACCGACCCGGCGTAGCCAGCCAGGATCGATGCGTCCAGCCGTCCGATGTCGACGCCGAGCTCCAGGGCATTGGTCGACACCACGCCGAGGATCTCCCCGTCGCGCAGCCCGCGCTCGATCGCCCGGCGCTCGGTGGGCAGGTAGCCGCCGCGATAGCCGCGGACGCGCGAGCGCGGTCCCTCGTGCTGGCGCAGCGACTCGCGCAGGCCGCTGAGCATGATCTCCGCCGCGACCCTGGAGCGCCCGAAGACGATGGTCTGGCGGCCGGCCTTGAGGAACGGCAGGGCCCAGCGCTGGGCCAGCGTCTCCGCGGAACCCCGAGCGCCGCTGGCCCGTTCCATGATCGGCGGATCCACGAGCAGGACATGCCGCTCCCCGGATGGCGCGCCGTTGCGATCGACCAGGCGCACCGGGCGGCCGGTGAGCATCGTGGCGAGCTCGGCCGGATTGCCGATGGTCGCCGAGCAGCACACGATCACCGGTCGGCTGCCGTAGTGCGCGCAGATGCGGAGCAACCGACGAAGGACGTTGGCGACGTGGCCGCCGAACACCCCCCGGTAGGTATGCAGCTCGTCGACGACGATGAGCTTGAGCTGTTCGAACAGCTGGAACCATTTGGTGTGGTGGGGGAGGATGGCCGAGTGGAGCATGTCCGGGTTGGTGACCACGATCTGCCCGGCGGCCCGGATGGCCGAGCGGATGGGCGCCGGCGTATCCCCGTCGTAGGTGGAGCTGATGGTCGCGATGCCGGCCGCCTCGGCGAGCTTGCCGAACTCCGTGACCTGGTCCTGGCCGAGGGCCTTGGTCGGGAACAGGAACAGGGCGCGCGCCGCGGGGTCCTCGGCGATGGCCTGCAGGGCCGGCAGCGTGTAGCACAGCGACTTGCCTGACGCCGTCGGGGTCACGACCACGACGTCCTGGCCGCCGTGGACCGCTTCGATGGCCTCCGCCTGATGGGTGTACAGCTGCTGGATGTCGCGACCGGCGAGGCCCGCCACGATCCGCGCATCCAGCCAGTCCGGCATGGGCGCGAAGGACGCCTCCCGGGGCGGGATGACGGCATGGTGGACGACGCCCCTGGCGAGCGATGGCTCCTGCAGCAGGCGATCCAGCACATCGGCGGCATCGGCGGGGGCGTAGGTGCGCATCGCGGACCCCAGGCTTGGAACCGAACGGGTGTTCGGAATGTGTGGCAGTCTAGCGGCACCGTGCCGTGCGCGTGTGACAGGTTGCCTGTCACGCCGAGCGTGGTTGACACGCCAGCTGCGGGTAGCTACGCTCCGCGGGATGTCACGCCGGACGGATGTCCCGCCCCTCGACGAGCCCCCTGCCGACGACCTCGTCGACGGCGCCCCGGAGGGCTCGGTGACACCACGTGGCGCGACCGCCGATCTGGCCTCGCTGCCCATCGCCGGCTTCACCCGTCGCCGTCTGGGCGGCATCGTGGCGGGCGTCCTGGCCGCCTGGATCGTGATCATGTTCGCGCGCCAGGTGAATGAGGCGGCCGCCGCCTCGATCCGCGTCGACGCCCTCATCACGGCCAACGCCGAGGTGCGCGCACGGGTCAGCGCGCTTGATCGTGAGCGCGACCTCATCGCCCGTCAGCGCTATCTGGAGCAGCAGGCGCGCGCTTACGGCCTGGGCCTCCCGCGCGAGATCGCGTTCACCCTGGACCCGGGCGCGCCGCCGCTCCCGGAGGATGCCCCGGGCTCGGCCTCCGTGCGCCTCGGCGCGAGCGGCGACGGCGTCGAGCCGCTCGAGCGCTGGCTAACCATCCTGTTCGGCCCGTCCGACTAGATCGGACGCCCGCTCGGACCGGGCAGCGGGCGCTATCCTGTCCACCCGACGCACTCGTGTCGGGGCTGATCGAGGGCGGGGAGCTTCCATGTTCGAGATCCCGGTCGAGGACTTCATCTTCGTGGTCTGCGCGCTGGTCGGGGGCGGCCTGCTCCTGATCACGGTCCTCGTCGACGACATCGTCGGCGCGATCTTCAGCTTCGACATCGGCGGCGTGTCGCTCATGCCGCTCGTCCTGTCGTTCGTATCCATGTTCGGCGTCGGTGGCTTGTTCGCGACCCAGGTCCTGGATATCCACGAGGGTCAGGCGGCGCTGTGGGGCACGGCCTTCGGCCTGGCCGGTATCGGCATCGCGTACACGGTCTTCAGCGCGCTGCGCCGGGCGGAGGCGGAACGCCCGTTCTCGACGGCCGACCTGGTCGGCCACGATGCCTACGTGCAGATCTCCATCCCGGCCGGCGCCTACGGCAGCGTGATGGTCCGCGCCGAGGGCCAGATCCACGAGTTCAGCGCCACCGCCAGTGTCGACATCCCGGCCGCCAGCGCGGTCCGGGTGACCGGCGTCGCCGGACCGGGCCTCATCGTCGAGCCGGCCGGCCCATCAGCCGCGAGCCAGACGGCCACCACCACCCGCGCTACCGAGGGAGACAGCGATGTTTGACGGTCTGTTCGAGATCCTTGGTGGCGGGGTCTTCGCGATCTTCCTGACCATCGTCATCGTGGTCCTCATCGTCAGTTACATCGGTAGCCGCTACAAGGTCGCCGGCGCCAATGAGGCGCTGGTCGTCTCCGGTCAGCGGGACACGAGCCCGGACGGCCGGCGCAACCTGAAGGTCGTACGCGGCGGCGGTGTCATCGTCCTGCCCCTCATCCACAAGGTCGGCAAGCTCAAGCTGACCGCCCGCCAGATCAACGTCCAGCTGGCCGACGCCGTCACCCGCCAGGGCATCAAGGTCGCCGTCCAGGGCGTGGCCACGTTCAAGATCGGCGCCGATGACGAGTCCATCCGCAACGCCGCCGAGCGCTTCCTGGAGTCGCAGGACGAGGAGGTCGACTCGATCGTCAAGAACGTCCTGGAGGGCTCGCTGCGCTCGATCGTGGGCACGCTCACGGTCGAGGAGCTCAACCTGGACCGGATGAAGTTCCAGCAGGCCGTGCAGGACGCGGCCAAGGGCGACCTCGCCACCTCGGGCCTGCAGATCGACTCCTTCACGATCCAGGCCATCCGCGACGAGTCCGGCTACATGGAGCTCATCGGCCAGCAGGAGACGGCCCGCCGTGAGCGCGACGCGCGCATGGCCAAGGCGGCCGCCGACCAGGAGGCCGCCGTCCGCGAGGCCGAGGCGGAGCAGGTCAAGATCAACGCCCAGCGAGACGTGGCCCTGCGACGCGCAGAGACCGAGACGCAGACGCAGGCCGCCCAGGCCCGAGCCGCCCAGGCCGGACCGCTGGCAGAGGCGGAGGCGACCCAGGAGGTCACCCGCAAGCAGACGGAGCTCGCCCAGCTGGAGGCGGCGCGCATGGAGCAGGAGCTCGTGGCGACGACCATCCGGCCGGCCGAAGCGGAGGCGGCCGCCCAGATCCGCCGCGCCGAGGGCGACAAGATGGCGCGCATCGCCGCCGCCCAGGCCGACGCCGAACGAGTCAAGCTCGCCGGCGAGGCGCAGGCCCACGTGGTCGAGGTGACGGCGGAGGCGATCGCCAAGCAGACGACCCTGGAGGGCAACGCAGAGGCCGGGATCGTGCTGTCCAAGGGCGAGGCGGAAGCCAAGGCGCTGGCCCTGCGCGCCGAGGCCTATCGCCAGTTCAACGAGGCGGCCATCATCCAGACCGTCCTGTCGATGCTGCCGGAGATCGTGCGCGCCGCGGCCGAGCCGATGTCGCACATCGATCATCTGACCGTCCTGTCCAACGAGGGCGCGTCCGACCTGGTCAAGAATGTGTCGCGCACCGTGACCGAGGCATCGACCACCGTCAAGGGTCTGACCGGCATCGATATCCCGGACCTGCTGAACAAGGCCCTGGGCACGAGCGAGGGTGGCGGCTCCACACAGGACGGTGGCGGCGGCAGCGGCGGCAGCGGCGGCAGCGGCGGCGCGCGTACGTCGCGACCGACGCCGTCGCCACAGGCCGGCGGGACCGGATCGACCGGGACCGGATCGACAGGCACCACCCAGGCAAGCGGGCGATCGACCCCGACGCCTGGCATCACGGGCTCCATGGGCGGCGCGGGTGCGACCGGCGCCACGGCGGAGCCGTTCGTGCCGTCGCCGGCCGTCGAGGCCCGTCCGATCGTCACGGCACAAGCCATCGATCAAGCCCTGGCCGAGGCCGACCGGGCGATCCGCGCGGCATCGGCTCCGCCGACGCCGCGCTCGGATACCGCTGCCGGCCCGGCTCGACCGGCCAGCCCGGAGGAGCGCGCCGCTGCCGCGGCGCCCGCCGGGGCCGCCGCCACGCCACCACCCGCGACCGCCGGTCCGGCGTCGGCCACCATCACCCGCGAGACGACCCTTGACGACGCGGCCGGGGCTCTCGCCGCCGACCTGATGGCCGTCCCCGGCATCGAGCGCTTCGCCAACGTCCGACTCGCCGAGCTGGAACGCGGGGGACCGCGTCCGCTGCGCACGATGTGGCGGCTCTCCAGCGAGCGATTGGACGCCCGCCTTGGCGAGTTGACCATCGGCCAGCTCATCGAGCGCTATGGGCCCGGTCGCGAGGCGCCGTGACCGGTCGCGAGGCGCCGTGACCGGTCACGACCTCGGCCATCGATCGTCATCGGACTACGAGCGGCTGGCGCTTGCACGAGGTCGTCTGTCCGTTCGCGACGCGGCTGCAAGGCGAGACCCGACGCCTGCGATACGAGGCGCCCATCGGACCCCATAGGCTGAGCGCCTGCGGGGTCAACGTGGAGAGGGGCGAGACAGACATGGTGCGTTGGAAGCGAAACAGCGGTTTCGATCGGATCGAGGATCGACGCGGCCAGGGTGGTGGTGGCCTGGGCGGCATGCTCGGCGGCAGCGGCGGCGGGCTGCCCATCCCCATCCCGGGCGGCAAGGCCGGTGGCGGCATCGGCGGCCTGATCATCGTGGTCGTCATCTTCCTGCTGACCAGCGGGATCCTGGGCGGCGGCAGCGGCTTCCTGGGCGGCGGGGGCGAGGCCCAGCCGGGTGGCACGCTGGATCCCCAGAACGATACCGACCGCGTCCTGGCCGCCGCCACCGAGAGCATCCAGGACTTCTGGATCGCGACGTTCCAGGCCTCGGGCGAGCCGCTGCCCATGAACGACCTGGTCCTGTTCGAAGGATCGACGAGCTCAGCCTGCGGTCCGGCGTCGTCGGCCACCGGCCCGTTCTATTGCCCGGCCGACCAGCGCGTATACCTGGACCTCGGGTTCTTCGATGAGCTCCAGTCGCGCTTCGGGGCCCAGGGCGGCGATTTCGCCATCGCCTACGTGGTCGCCCACGAGTACGGCCACCACATCCAGACCGTGACCGGGATCTCCGAGCAGGTCCAGCGCGAGGCGCAGGCAGACCCGGGAGCCGCCAACGACCTGTCGGTCCGCCAGGAGCTGCAGGCCGACTGCTATGCCGGGCTGTGGGCCGACAGCGCGCGTGAGCTCATCGAGCCCGGCGACATCGAGGAAGGCATCAGCGCCGCGGAGGCCGTCGGCGACGATCGCATCCAGCAGTCGACCCAGGGTCGCATCGATCCGGAATCGTGGACCCACGGCTCGGCGGCCCAGCGGGTCGAGTGGTTCACCCGTGGCTTCGAGTCGGGTGACATCGGGGCGTGCGACACGTTCGCCCAGTAGCGCTAGAATCCGGCCCCGTGGCAGGGTAGCTCAGTGGCAGAGCAAGCGGCTCATAATCGCTAGGTCACAGGTTCGAATCCTGTCCCTGCTACCAGCACGACGCAGCCTCGACGACCCGCCGGCGCCCGGCGGGTCGTTTCGATTCCTTCATCTCCCGCGGCGTCGCCATCCGTCATGCTCGATCGTCCGTAGAGACAGGTACCGGTAGGTGACCTCCGTCAGGGGGTCCTTGACCGACTCGACGCTATACTCGATGGACGCGACGGCGCGCGGTCGTCGTCTGCAACACCCGGAGGCTCCGTCTTGAATCCCAAGTTCTTCCGGAACGGCATCGTGATGCTCGTTCTCGTCGTGGGCACCGCAGCGCTGCTGTTCACCTGGCTCACCCAGCCCGTGGCGTCCACCAACATCGGCTATTCCCAGTTCCTGAGCGACGTCCAGGCGGGGACCGTCGACACGGTCGTCCAGGCGGGCCAGACCCTGACCGTCACCAAGGAAGGCAACACCACCTACACGGTGGTCGTCCCGAGCATCCTCACCCAGGTCTTCGACGACATGTCGGCGGCCGCGGGACGAGGTGGTCAGGACGTCGCGACGATCAAATTCAGCGCCGAGGAGGCGGCCGACACGTCGTGGGTCGGGCTGCTCGTGAGCATGGTCCTGCCGCTGCTCATCATCGGCGGTTTCATCTTCTTCATGATGCGCCAGGCCCAGGGCACCAACAACCAGGCCATGAGCTTCGGCAAGAGCCGGGCGCGCATGTTCCTGGGCAACAAGACGGACGTCACGTTCAACGACGTGGCCGGCGTCGACGAGGCCAAGATGGAGCTCCAGGAAGTCGTCGAGTTCCTCAAGTACCCGGAGAAGTTCAACTCGCTCGGTGCGCGCATCCCGCGCGGCGTGCTCCTGGTCGGCCCTCCGGGGACCGGCAAGACGCTCATGGCCCGGGCCGTCGCCGGTGAGGCCGGCGTGCCGTTCTTCAGCATCTCCGGCTCCGAGTTCGTGGAGATGTTCGTGGGCGTCGGCGCCAGCCGTGTCCGCGACCTGTTCGACCAGGCCAAGCGCAACTCGCCGTGCATCGTCTTCGTCGACGAGATCGACGCGGTCGGTCGCCAGCGTGGTGCCGGGCTGGGCGGCTCGCACGACGAGCGTGAGCAGACCCTCAACCAGATCCTTGTCGAGATGGACGGCTTCGACACGAACACGAACGTGATCGTCGTCGCCGCCACCAACCGACCCGACGTCCTGGACCCGGCGCTGCTGCGCCCCGGTCGGTTCGACCGCCAGGTCATCCTGGACCGACCCGACATGCGTGGCCGGACCGAGATCCTGCGCGTCCACACCAAGGGCAAGCCGCTGGACAAGGGCGTCGACGTGGAGGGCGTGGCCAAGCAGTCGCCGGGCTTCTCTGGCGCCGACCTGGCCAACCTCGTCAACGAGGCCGCCATCCTGTCCGCGCGCCGCAACAAGAAGGTCATCGGCATGTCCGAGTTCCAGGAAGCGCTGGAGCGGATCATCGCCGGGCCGGAGCGCAAGTCCCGGGTCATCAGCGACTCGGAGAAGGCCATCATCGCCTACCACGAGGGCGGTCACGCCATCGTCCAGCGCATCCTGCCCAAGTGCGATCCGGTCTCCAAGATCACGATCATCAGCCGTGGCATGGCCCTGGGGTACACCATGGCCCTCCCCCAGGAGGACCGCTACCTCCAGTCCAAGACGGAGTTCGAGGACAAGATCGCTGGTCTGCTCGGCGGCAACGTCGCGGAGCGGATGATCTTCGGCGACACCACCACCGGTGCCTCCAACGACATCGAGAAGGCGACCGACCTCGCCCGGCGCATGGTCACCGAGTTCGGTATGAGTGACAAGCTCGGCCCGCTATCCTTCGGGAAGCGCGACGAGATGGTCTTCCTCGGCCGCTCGATGGGTGAGCAGCGCGATTACAGCGACGAGGTCGCCCGGACCATCGACCAGGAGGTCCGCGCGATCATCGACAAGGCCTACGAGCGAGCGACGGAGGTCCTCACGACCCACCGTGCCCGGCTGGTGGCCCTCGCCGAGAAGCTCGTCGCCGAGGAGACCGTCGACGCCGAGGAGTTCGAGACGCTGTTCACGGACCTGCCGCCCAAGTCGTCCGACCGTGGTCACGGCGTGGTCGTCGGCCCGGGCCAGCCCATCCCCGTCCCGGATCCGCAGCCGGCCTGACCCAGGCCGCGAACCAGACCTTCCGCTCGAGCGGGCCGGCGACGGCCCGCTCGTTCGATCCCACGGCTAGACTGCGCCGATGTCTGCGACGGACCGACAGCCCACCTCCACCGACGCCGCCCTCGAGGCGCACCTGCAGGCGACCGCCGCCGAGCGCCTCGTCGACTACCAGGCGTTCCTGCGCTTCCCGAGCATCGGGGCGCTGCCCGCGCACGACGCCGACGTCCGACGCTGCGCGACGTGGCTCGCCTCTGCGCTGACGAGCTCCGGCCTGGAGCATGCCGAGGTCAGCGAGACTGGCGGCCATCCCGTCGTCTACGCCGACTGGCTGCACGCCCCGGATGCCCCGACCGTGATCGTCTACGGCCACTACGACGTCCAGCCCGTCGACCCACTCGACCTGTGGACCTCGCCGCCGTTCGAGCCGGTCGTCGTCGACGGCCGGATGCTGGCCCGCGGCGCGGCGGATGACAAGGGGCAGATCCACGCCCACCTGATGGCGGCGGCGGCCATGTTCGCGACGCGCGGCCTGCTGCCCCTCAACGTCCGCTACGTGTTCGAGGGCGAGGAGGAGAGCTCGTCGGCGCACCTCGCCAGCTGGCTGGAGGCGAATCGCGAGCGCCTGGCCGCGGACGCCGTGATCATCAGCGACACGGGCTTCTTCGAGGGCGACATCCCGGCTCTGACGGTCAGCCTGCGCGGTCTGATGTACGCCCAGATCGATGTCGTCGGCCCGCCTATCGACCTGCACTCCGGCTCGCATGGCGGGGTCGTCCAGAACCCGATCCTGGCCCTCGCCCAGATCCTGGCCGCGCTCAAGGGCCCCGACGGCCGCGTCCGCGTGCCCGGCTTCTACGATGACGTCGTCGAGCTCAGCGACGACGAGCGCGCGGCGATGGCCGCGCTGCCCTTCGATGAGGACGCCTACCAGGCGGCCATCGGCGTGCTCGCGCTGGTCGGGGAGGGTGGCTACACGACCCTGGAGCGGCGGGCCGCCCGGCCGACCCTCGATGCGCACGGGATCTGGGGCGGGTTCCAGGGTGACGGCGCCAAGACCATCATCCCGGCCCATGCCCACGCCAAGGTCAGCAGCCGCCTCGTGGTCGACCAGGACCCGGCCGCGATCTTCGAGGCGCTGCGGACCTTCGTGCTCGACATCGCGCCGCCCGGCGTCGCCGTGACGGTCACCTCGCTCGGCCTGGGGCGGCCATCGCTGACCCCTACGGACCTGCCCGTCGTACGCGCCGCGGAGCGGGCGCTCGAGGCTGTCTTCGGCCGGCCGCCCCTCCACATCCGGGAGGGCGGCTCCATCCCGGTGACCGCCAGCTTCGAGTCCATCCTGGGCCTGCCGGTCGTGCTCATGGGCTTCACGCAACCGCATGAGAACGCCCACGCTCCGAACGAGTGGATGGCGCTGCGCAACTACGAGGGTGCCATCCGGGCCATCGCCGCGACCTTCGACGAGATCGCCGCCGACGGCTGAACCTGGTGCGGAATGCCGTGGTGCGGGTGGGTGAATCGGGCGGTTCGCGGTGCTACGCTAGGGCAGCCGCTTCGCGGCCACCAGCGTATGCCTCCGGGGAGGAACCCACCGCGTGACCACCGACGCCAGCACGAACGCCGCCAAGTCCTCGGGCTGGCGGCTTGATACCGCCAACGGGAGCATGGCGCCCCGCTCCGCCCTCGACGTCCTCGTGGACCTCAACGAGCGCGTGACCACGGGCAGACTGGCCGAGTACCAGCCCGTCCCGCTCGGGTTCACCCCGCTGGACAAGACCATCGGCACCGGCCTGCGCGCGGGCGAGCTGCTGCTCATCGGTGGCGCGCAGGGCACGGGCAAGACGACGATGGCGCTGCAGATGGCCCGCAACATCGCCTCAGGCGGCCAGGCCAACGTCCTGTACATCTGCTTCGAGCACGATGAGGCGTACTTGATGAACCGCCTCATCTCCATGGAGTCGGCGCTGGCCCATCTGCCGCACAAGACGGGCGCGATCAAGATCCAGGACGTGCGCAAGGAGATCCTGGGCACGTGGATGGCCGAGGGCGCGACGGCGCCGCAGCTGGCCAACAACCCACGCCTGCGGCCGTCCCTCGATCGCATCGCGCGCTATGGGCAGAACCTGTTCCTGCTGCGCGGCTCGCAGACAGCCAGCACCATCGAGAACATCCAGAAGCTCGTCCAGCAGCATCGCCAGCTGTCCGGTGACCGGCGCCTCGTGGTCTTCGTCGACTACATGCAGAAGGTGCCGCAGCATCCGGAGCCGGAGAACGAGTCGGAGAAGGTGACCTACATCGTCAACGGCCTCAAGGACATCGCCCTGTCCGAGGACGTGCCGCTGGTGTCCATCGTGGCCGCCGACAAGGAAGGCCTCAAGGCGTCGCGCCTGCGCAACTTCCACCTGCGCGGCTCGTCGGCCATCAACTACGAGGCCGACGTCATCCTCATCCTCAACGAGAAGTACCACATCGTCGCCAAGGTCAACATCGAGTTCAACCCGTACCAGGCGCAGCGGTTCCGCGACTGGGTGATCATCTCGGTCGAGAAGAACCGCGGTGGCCAGGACAACGTGGACCTCGAGTTCGAGAAGCACTTCGAGTTCTCCTGCTTCGACCCGAACGGTCGGACCGTGCAGGAGAAGCTCATCGAGGAACGCCTCTACAACGACTGACGCGTCGGCGGCTGCGGCGCCAACGCCGACGTTCTCGTCTGGCCGCGTCCGCTGGGCGTACATCCGGGCCAACGAGCGACGCCACTGAGGCCGTCCGTGGCCGTTGCAAGCTGGCCGCGTCCGCTGGGCGTACATCCGGGCCAACGAGCGACGCCACTGAGGCCGTCCGTGGCCGTTCTGCTCGGCGGGCGGACGTGCAGGCGACGGAACGGCTGATCTCGGCGTCCGGGCCTTCGTTCCTTGGCCCATGTGTACGCTACGCGGACAGGCGGCAGATGGCGCACGCGGACAGGCGGCAGCTGGCGCCCGCAGCCAGCGCCCGCAGCCAGCGCCCGCAGCCAGCGCCCGCAGCCAGCGCCCGCAGACGCGCGACGGCCCGCGCAACGCGGTCGGGGCTGAGCAAGCGCGTGCCGCCGAACCCGGTCGGTAGCCACGGCCGAGGGCCTACACTGGCCCCATGCACAGCCCCGGTTCGTTCCCGGACGTCGTCGAGATCGTGGTCGAGATCCCGCGTGGATCTCGCAACAAGTACGAGTACGACGAAGAAGCGCACGTCTACCGCCTTGATCGGGTCCTGAGCAGCGCGGTCTTCTACAACTTCGACTACGGTTTCATCGAGGGCACGCGGGCCGGGGATGGCGACCACACCGATGCCCTGCTCGTCATCGACGAGCCGACCTTCACCGGCTGTCACGTCTGGGCGAGGCCCATCGGGGGCCTGGAGATGCGCGACGAGAAGGGCTTCGACTTCAAGGTCCTGTGCGTCGCCTTGGGCGACGCGCACCAGCAACACATCGAGCGTCTGGAGCAGGTCCGCCCGCACCGCCTCGTGGAGATCGAGCACTTCTTCCAGACGTACAAGGCGCTCGAGGACAAGACGGTCGAGATGGTCGGCTGGCGCGAGCGTGACCGGGCCCTCGAGGTCCTGCGCGCCGATCGCGACCTGTGGATCGCCGAGGGGCACACGGCCGCCTCACGGTGACGCCCCGCGGCCGCTGGGTCGACCCCTTCGCCGGCATCCCTGGCCGTCGCCTGTTCGTGGCCGTGCCGCTCCCTGGTGACGCGGCCGAGGCCGTCGCGGCGATCGTCGACGAGGTCCGCGGCCAGGCGCTGCCGGATGGGATGCGCGATGTCCGTTGGGTCCGCCTCGATGGCCTGCACCTGACCCTGCGCTTCCTGGGCCCGACGTCACCGGAGCGCATCGAGCCGACGGCGGCCGCCGTCCGCAGCGCCGCCGCCGTGTCCGAGCCAGTGCACCTGACCATTGCCGGCTCCGGCACGTTCCCCCCGGGCCCCATGCCGCGCACCTTGTGGCTGGGCCTCACCGACGGGGTAGCGGCCATGACCCGACTGGCCACGGCGGTGTCCACCGTCCTGACCGAGGCTGGCTGGCCGCCGGACGATCGGCCGCTCCGGCCGCACCTGACCCTGGCCCGCTCCGACGGCCTGGCCGCCGGACCACTGGTGGCATCGCGCCTTGCGGCCGCCATCGCCGATCGCTCGATCGGCGTCGACATCGATCGGATCGGCCTGTTCGAGAGCGTGACCGGTGGCGGTCCGGCACGCTATGTGCCGGTCGAGGAGGCGCTCCTCGGCGGCGCGTCGGATGCGCCTTCCGTGTACCATCCGACCTGAGCGAAGCGCCTCACATCACCCGGCTGGAGTCCCCGCATCGACGTGACGGCAACGCAACGGATCCGACTCGTGCTCGCCCTGGGCGTCGTGAATCTGGTCCTCGCGACCGTGGCGCTGGGCATCGGCGGCGTCGGACTGCAGCAGCGCGAGGCCGCGGCATCGCCGACCCTCACCGGCCCTATCGCCGCCGTCCCGACCCCGTCCCCGCGGGCCCTTCCATCTGCTTCACCCGGTGCGACCGACGGTCCGCCGCCCACGGCCGGGCCGTCCAGAAGCCCAGACTCGTCGGCGACGCCCGTCGTCACCGACGCGCCGACCACGGCCCCCTCCGCGGACCCGAACCCGGTCCAGAGCGGTGGACCGATCCGGTCCGGGCTGCCGACCGCGTCCTCGACGTCCGAACCCATCCCGAGCGGGACCGCCGCCCCGACCGCGGCGCCGACCGCGCAGGTCACGCCCGACCCGGTCACGACGGCCAGTCCGACCCCTCGCCCGACCGCCACCGCCAAGCCGACCGCCACGGCCAAGCCGAGCGCGACCCCCAAGCCCACGGCCGTCGCGACCCCCAAGCCGACCGTGACCCCCACGCCCACGGCCGTCGCGACCCCCACCCCCACGGCCGTCGCGACCCCCAAGCCGACCGCCAAGCCGACGCCGGCGCCGGATGCGTCCAAGGCCCGGCCGCCGTGCCCGCAGGACACCGACCTGCCGCCCGGCCACGACAAGCGTGAGGGCGACAAGGAGCCCTGCGGCAAGGGCAAGGGCAAGGGTGGCTCCGGCGACGCCAAGGGCGGTTTCATCCTCATCGCTCCGCTCGTCGGTCGCGCGGCATGGTCCGTCCGCCCGGAGCGGTTGCGCGGTCGCGCTCGCTCGCGCTAGGCTGCCCTCCCGGTCCGCGATGGACCGCCCGGACGTCGATCGACGTCCGGGCGAGGCACTAGTCGGAGGCTCTCATGGCGCCAGCGGATCCCCGCCAGACGAAGTTCGTCCTCGACGAGTCGCGGATCCCGCGGTCCTGGTACAACATCGCAGCCGACCTGCCCGTCCCGCAGTCGCCGCCGTTGCACCCCGTGACCCACCAGCCCATCGGGCCCGACGACCTGGCACCGCTGTTCCCGATGGCGCTCATCGGCCAGGAGGTCAGCGGCGAGCGCGAGATCGAGATCCCGGAGCCGGTCCGTGACGCCTACCGCCTGTACCGCCCGAGCCCGCTGTACCGGGCGCATCGCCTGGAGCGAGCGCTCGATACGCCAGCCCACATCTACTACAAGTACGAGGGTGTGAGCCCGGCCGGCAGCCACAAGCCGAACACGGCCATCCCCCAGGCGTTCTACAACAAGGAAGCCGGCGTCAAGCGCATCGCGACGGAGACCGGGGCGGGGCAGTGGGGGAGTGCCATGGCGTTCGCCGGCGCCATGTTCGGCCTGGACGTCAAGGTCTACATGGTCCGCGCGAGCTACGACCAGAAGCCGTACCGCCGCATCCTCATGGAGACGTACGGTGCGGAGGTCGTCGCCAGCCCGTCACTGACCACGAACTACGGTCGCGCGGTCCTGGCCGAGACGCCCGACAGCCCGGGCTCGCTGGGCATGGCCATCAGCGAGGCGGTCGAGGACGCCGCGACGCGCGACGACACGAAATACGCCCTGGGCTCCGTGCTCAATCACGTGCTCCTGCATCAGACGGTCATCGGCCAGGAGGCCATCGAGCAGATGGGCATGGCCGGCGAATCGCCCGACATCGTCATCGGCTGTGCCGGCGGCGGCTCCAACTTCGCGGGGCTGGCCTTCCCGTTCATCGGTCGCAATCTCAAGGAGGGGGCCTCGCACCGGATCATCGCCGTTGAGCCGGAGGCCGCGCCGAGCCTGACCCGCGGCGTCTATGCCTACGACTACGGCGACACCGGCAAGATGGCGCCGATCGTCAAGATGCACACACTCGGCTCCGACTTCATCCCGGACCCGATCCATGCCGGCGGGTTGCGCTACCACGGGATGTCGCCGCTGGTGAGCCTGCTCAAGGAACATGGCTACCTGGAGGCGCGCAGCGTCCATCAGCGCTCGAGCTTCGAGGCTGGCGTCCGCTTCGCCCGTGCCGAGGGCATCCTTCCCGCGCCGGAGCCGACCCACGCCATCCGCGCGGCGATGGACGAGGCGCTCCTCGCCCGTGAGGCCGGGGAGGCCAAGGTCATCCTGTTCAACCTGTGCGGCCACGGACACTTCGACCTGGCCTCGTACGAGCGCTATCTGTCGGGCGATCTCGAGGACTACGAGTACCCGCTGGAGAAGGTCGAGGCCGCGCTCGCCGGCCTGCCCACCATCTAGCCCGAGCGGGCGTCGGTCGCCGGTGCGACGACCGCACGCCCGCGACGACCGCACGCCCGCGACGACCGCACGCCCGTGGCGGCCGCACGCCCGTGGCGGCCGCACGCCCGTGGCGGCCGGACGGCTCAGGGCTCGGGTGGCGTGCCGGCTCGGCTGGCATCGTGCATCCTTCCCAGACCGACACATCGCATCCGCCATCCATGAGAGCGGGGTCCATGCCGCGACTGGCCTGCTGGTCCTGCGGGCGCCAGATCTACACCGTAGCGCCGCTCGAGTCGCTGTTCAGCGAGGAGCGGCGCTGCCCGCGTTGCGGGGCGTTCCTGGACCGGGAGCGCCGTGAGACCGACCGTCGCGACGTCATCCGCCGGCAGAACCCGCCGGGCGACCCAGGACCGCCGGCCGACGACGCTGAGCGCCGTGCAGCGGAGCGTCGGGTGAAGCGTCGCCGTGGCGGGTCCTGACCAGGCGGCGTCCGGCCGATCCGGTCAGAACAGCCGGTCGTCGACGCGCGGCGGCTCGATGATCCGGTAGCGGAGGGCCACCGTCACGGCCTCCAGCTTCGAGTGCACGTGGAGCTTCACCATGGTGTTCTGCACGTGCGTCCGAAGCGTGTTCCGGGAGATGGACAGCCGGTCGCAGATGTCCGGCGTGGCGAGGCCTTCGGACAGGGCCCGCAGGACTTCCAGCTCGCGCGGCGTGAGCGGCTCGATGGCCGGGCGCTCCGGCACCCGTTCCTGGGCGGTGGCGACCCGCTGGGCGATGCCGATGATCACGGACCGGGGGAGCAGGGTCTCGCCAGCGTGGGCGGCCCGGACCGCGGCCACGACCTCCTCGACCGCACGGTCCTTGGTCAGGTAGCCGTCGGCACCGGCCTGGATCGACTCGAGCACGGTCTCGTCGTCCTGGACGGCCGTCAGCATCACCACCCGCGCCGTCGGCCAGCGAGCCTTGATCGCCCGGGTCGCCTCGGCGCCCGTCCCATCGGGCAGGCGGTAGTCCATCAGGACGACGTCCATCCGCTCCCGGGCGAGCTGCTTGGCTTCGGCCACGGACCCGGCGATCCCGACCACGTGCAGGTCCGGCTCATTGTCAAGGAGCCGGGCCAGCGAGTCGGTCAGGAGCTGGTGGTCGTCCACCAGGAGTACCCGCGTCGGTCTCGGGTCGATGGCCACGCGCGGTCCTCCCTCGGCGGCAGTTGGGGTCCACCGATCTGACGGCGATGGTAGCACTGGCCCGCCACACTCCAGCACCCTCCCTGCGATACTCGCCGGCATGCGCGTGGCGATGCTTGGGTTCGGACTGATCGGGGGTTCCATCGCCAAGTGTCTGGCCGCGGCCGGGCCGGCCTGGAGCGTGGCCGCCTGGACGCCGAGCGGGCGCGGCCCGCGGACGGCCCTCGCCGACGGGGTCATCGCCGACGCACCCGCGCAGCCCGCGGCGGCGATCGATGGCGCGGACCTCGTCATCCTGGCGGCGCCCCCGACGACGTGCATCGCGCTCCTGGATGACCTCGCCGGACCGTGGCGCGCCGCCCTGGTCGGCGGGACCGTGGTGACCGACGTGGCCAGCACGAAGTCGGCGATCACCCTGCGCGCGGCCGCGCTGGGGCTGCGGTTCGTGGGCGGCCACCCGATGGCCGGACGGGAGCACACCGGCTACGAGGCGTCCGCGGCCGACCTGTTCACCGGCCGGCCGTGGGTCATCGTGCCCTCGGCCGATCCGGCCGCCGACGACCGGGTCCGCGCGCTGGCCGTCGCCTGCGGGGCGGTCCCCGTGGCGATGCACGCGGCTGCCCACGACCGTGCCGTGGCCGCCATCAGCCACCTGCCGCTCGTCGCCGCGGCCGCGCTCGTGGAGTCCGTCGCGGGTACCGCGGCGAACCCGTCCGACGACTGGCCCGAGGCGGCCCGGCTGGCCGCCGGCGGCTGGCGTGACATGACCCGCCTGGCCCGCGGCGACGTGGCCATGGGGACCGGCATCGCCGTGACCAATGCCCCGGCCCTGGCCGCCAGGATCCGCGCCTACGTGGCCACGCTGGAGGCCTGGGCCGACGAGCTGGAGGCGGCCGGCGGACCGGATCGCGATGCCATCGAGGGCCGGCTGCAGTCAGCCCGCGCGCGATCGGAGGCGATGCCATGACGGACACGGCGGCGGTCGCCGAAGAGCAGGTCCTCGTCGTGCCAAGGGCCGCCCTGCCGGAACTGGACGGTTGGCACGGCATCCGGGCGGACGGGTTGGAGCGCGTCCTCGCGGTGGTCGCCGCCGACGCGCGTCCGCACCTGCGCTCGCTCGCCGAGCGCGATCCGTCGCACAAGCAGGTCATCCCATATCTCGTGCTTCGCGATGGGCCGCGCTACTTCCTGATGCAGCGGACGAAGGCCGGCGGCGACGCCCGCCTGCACGACCGCTGGTCGATCGGCATCGGCGGACATCTCGATGCAGCGGACGGCGACATCGATGGCGGCCTGCGCCGGGAGTGGGCAGAGGAGCTGATCGCGGACGTCGTGCCCGCCTGGCGGCCGATCGGCGTCCTCAACGACGACACCACCGAGGTCGGGGCGGTCCACCTCGGCATCGTGTACGTGGCCGACATCGGTGGCGCGTCCGTCGGTGTCCGTGAGACCGACAAGCTGATCGGGCGATTTGCGGGCATCGATGACGTGCGCGCCGTGTACGACCGACTCGAGACGTGGAGCGCCCTCGTCTTCGACTACCTGCAGGCCGCGGAGGCGGCACGATGATCGGCCGCGGGATCGCCGCTGCCGGGGCGGCCGTGCTGGGCGTCGTGGGCCTCCGGGCTGCCCGGGCTCGAGGCGCCGCGCGGCTCCTCACCGGGATCCGCCGGGGCGAGGATGAGGCGACGCTGGGGCCGGCCCTTGACGCGCTCGGCGGCGAGGTCGTCCGGTTCCGGGCGCGGGACGGCGTCGGCCTGGCCGGACGCTGGCTGCCGGCCACGGGCGGCGCTGCAGGCTGGACGACCGACCCCCACGAGGCGGTCATGCTGCTGCACGGCTATTCGGGGTCCATCGCGCCCGACGTCGTCGAGTACGCGCCGTTCCTGCGCGAGACCGCGGGCGTGCTGGGCATCGACTTCCGCGGCCACGGCGATTCGGACGACGGCCCGACCACGTTCGGGATGCTCGAGGTGGAGGACGTGGCCGGAGCCCTGGCGTGGCTCGCTGAGCGGGGCATCACGAGGGTCGCCCTGATGGGCACATCGATGGGTGGCATGACTGCGCTGGCCGCCGTCGCGGTGCTCGGTGACGGCTCCCTGGTCGCTGCCGACGCGGATCCGGCACGGCCGCGAGCGCCGATCGGCGCGCCCCGACCGCAGATCGTGGCGGTCGTGGCCGACTCGGTGGCGTCCGATCCGACCATCCCCGTCGCGGCCCGGCTGCCCGTGCCGGCGTGGCTCCAGCGTTTCGTGGCCGCCCAGCTCTTCGATGGCGCCGCGGCGTCGCTCGGTGCCGATCCGCGCGCGACCGGGCCGGCCCAGGTCATCGGCCTGGTCGAGCCCGTGCCATTACTGCTCATCCACGGATCGGCTGATGCGGCCGTACCGCTCGCCGACGGCCTGCGCCTGGCCGCCTTGGCCGGCCCCAGCGCCGAACACTGGGTCGTCGATGGCGCCGACCACAGCGGCAGCCACGCCCGCGCACCGCAGGACTATGCGCACCGAGTGGGGGACTTCCTGCGGGTGGCACTGGCGCGTGCGCGCACCGAGGATGGGTCGTGGGCAGAAGCCTATGATATGGACCACGGACGGGGGCCAGCTGTCGACGGCCCCCCGCGTAACGCGGTGCCCGCGGAGGACTGATGGCGGCAAAGATCCTCGTCGTCGATGACGACCCCAACGTCCAGCGACTCCTGCAGTACACCCTCAAGCAGGAGGGCTATGACGTCGTCATCGCCGCTGATGGCGCGGAGGGATTCCGGCTATGGGGCGCGGAGGCGCCCGATCTCATCCTGCTGGACGTCATGCTGCCCAAGCTCGACGGCTACCAGGTGGCGGCCAAGATCCGCAGCGAGGAAGGCGCGTCGGGGCACACCCCGATCATCATGCTCACCGCCGAGCGCGAGGTGGAGCAGAAGGTCCGCGGCCTGCGCGCCGGCGCCGACGACTATCTCATCAAGCCCTTCCACCCGGCCGAACTGCTCGCCCGCATCAAGAGCCTGCTCGCCCGGTTCGCGCCCAAGGACGTCCTGCTGGCCCGCCCGCCGATGGGCCGCGTGCTGGCCTTCTACGGGGCCAAGGGCGGCGTGGGGACCACGACCATCGCCATCAACGCCGCCATCGCCCTGCATCGCGAGCTCGGCCGAAAGGTCTGCCTGGTCGACGCCAACCTGCAGTTCGGTGACCACCGCGTCTTCCTGGACCTGGGCCTCGATCGCAAGAGCATCGTGGACATCGTGACCGCGCCATCGATCGATGCCGACCTCGTGCGCAACGTCATGGTCAAGCACGATTCGGGCATCGACCTGCTGCTCGCCCCGCCGTCGCCCGAATCGGCCGAACTCGTCCGACCAGAGCACCTGCCGGCCATCGCCGAGCACCTGGCCACCATGTACGACTACATCGTGGTCGACGTCGACAAGCGCCTTGACGACGTCAACCTGGGCGTCTTCGAGGTCGCCGAGAGCGTCTTCGTGGTGATGACCGCGGACCTGTCGTGCCTCAAGAACGTCCGCCTCATCCTGGAGACCATGAGCCACCTGGGCTACCCGTCGGGCAAGGTCCAGCTCGTGCTCAATCGTTCGAACGCGTTCACGGGCATCAACGTGAAGAACGCCGAGGGCGCCCTCAAGCGGACGATCGACCACCAGATCGTCAACGAGTACCGCGGCGCCATCAGCGCCCTCAACTCCGGGGCGCCGTTCATGTTCACCAAGGCCGATTCGGCGCTGGGCAGCTCGCTGCTCCATTTCGCCCGGGCCGTGGACAAGCCGGCTGCCGCTGCGGTCGCCGTTCCCGCACGCTGAGCAGCGGACGGCCCACCGGTCGTCCGTCGTCGGGATCGCCGGGCCCCCCGGTGAGTCGCAGCTAAGCGTCCCTCGCTAGGGTGGCGGCATGTTGGCCGTCGTCCCCTCCGCCACGCTCCACGGTCTCGATGGCCGCCTCATCCGGGTCGAGGTCGACGTCGCCCCGGGGCTGCCCGGCTTCACCATCGTGGGCCTTGCCGATACCGCCCTCCAGGAAGCCCGAGAGCGGGTCCGCGGTGCGGTCCGCAATGCCGGGTACGCCTACCCACCGCGGCGGATCACCATCAACCTCGCGCCCGCGGACCTGCGCAAGGGTGGCGCGTCGCTGGACCTGGCCATGGCCATCGGGCTCCTTCTGGGCTCGGAGCAGGTCCGGCCGCGTCCAGGCGTGACCGCCCTCATCGGCGAGCTGTCGTTGAGCGGTGAGATCCGCCACGTGCCGGGCACCCTGCCGATGGTGGCTGCCCTCGTGCGCCGCGGCATCACCCGGGTCATCGTGGCGGCCGATGTCGTGGACGAGGCCCGCCTGGCGGGCGCAACGGACGTCCTGGGCGTGCGCTCGCTCGCTGAGGCGGCCTCGGCGCTTGCCGCGCGCCGATCGCGCCGCGCACCGGCGGACCTGCCGCGCGTGACGATCGAGGGCGACGGACCGGCGCCCGTGGTCGCGCCGCTGGCGCTGCTCGCGCCCGCGGTCGTGCCCGACCTGGCCGAGGTTCGCGGCCAGGCCGAGGCGAGACGGGCTCTGGAGATCGCCCTGGCCGGGGGCCATGGCCTGCTGCTGGTCGGACCGCCGGGCGTCGGCAAGACGCTCCTGGCCCGGACGATCCCGGGGTTGCTGCCAGCACTCGATGACACGGCGGCGCTGGGCGCGACCATCATCGCGTCGGCCGCCGGCGAAGGCCCGCTCCACGACCTGCGCCGCACGCCGCCCTTCCGCACGCCGCACCACACCTGCTCGTATGCGGCCATGGTCGGCGGCGGGCCGGATCTGACACCGGGCGAGATCACCCGGGCCGACCATGGGGTGCTCTTCCTCGATGAGCTGGCCGAGTTCGATCGAGACGTGCTGGAATCGTTGCGCCAACCGCTGGAAGAGGGTCGGGTGACCATCGCCCGTGCGCGACGGGTCATGACCTTCCCGGCACGCTTCCAGCTCGTCGCTGCGATGAACCCATGCCCGTGCGGCTTCGCGGGCTCGGCGCCGGAGGGCCGCTGCACGTGCACGAGGCTCCTCGTGGAGCGCTACGAGCGGCGCGTGTCGGGGCCACTCCGCGACCGGCTCGACCTGTGGGTGCAGATGCCCCGGGCGAGCGCCGCCCACCTCGTCGACAACGTGGAACCAGAGTCCTCCCAGGTCGTGGGCGCGAGGGTGGCGGCCGCGCGGGCACTGGCCACCGCGCAGCGTGGTGTGCTCAACGCTCGGCTGCATGGCCGTGCTCTGCGGGCGGCCTGCGGGCTGACCGCCCTGACTCGGCGCCGGCTCGTGGACCTGGCCGATGCCGAGGGATCCAGCGGGCGGGGCACGGAGCGGATCCTGCGGGTGGCCCGGACCATCGCCGATCTCGCCGCCGACGAGGCGGTCGGCGACGCGCACATGGAGGAGGCCGCCTGGTTCCGGTCGCAGGGAGAGCGTGCCGTGGGCACGCTGGCGTCCTGATGCTCGGCGTCGGGATGGAGGGCCCGATCGGCCTCGGCGACGGTCCGATGGTCGCCGCGGGGTTGGATCGGCCCACGCGCGCTCCCGGGATCCGCCCACCGATGGACCAGGCTGAGCGCGACGCCTGGGCTGTCCTGGCGACCGTCGATGGCCTGGGTCCCGCGGCCTTCGCCATCCTGCTCGCCCGGTACGGCACGGCGCGCGCCATCCTGGATGTGGCCGCTTCGCCGCGGGGCGACCGGCGGCTCGCCGACACGCCGCCGGTCGATGCCATCCGCGACGCGGGCCGACCCCTGCTTCCGATCAGCGAAGCGGTCGCGCAGGAGATCGTCGCGGCCGCCGAGAGCGCGGCCCGGATCACGCGCCGGATCGCCGAGCTCGGGATCCAGGTCGTGACCCTCGACGACGCGGTGTACCCCGGACGCCTCAACAGCATCCACCTGCCGCCGGCTGTGCTGTTCGTATTCGGCGACGTCACGGCGCTGGCGCGGGTCCGGGCCTGTGCCGTGGTCGGCACGCGTCACCCGTCAGGGCACGGCCGGATGACCGCCACGCGCATCGCCAACGCCCTTGTCGCCTCGTCCGCGACGGTCGTATCCGGCCTTGCCCTGGGCATCGATGGGGCGGCCCACGAGGCCGTTGTCCGCGGTGGCGGGATCACGGTCGCCGTGCTGGGTAGCGGACTCGGGGTCATCTCCCCGCAGTCCCATCGCCGCCTGGCCGAGGCCATCGCGACCACTGGGGGCGCCGTCGTCTCGGAGCTGGGCCCCGACGTCGTTCCGGGTCCGGGCACGTTCCCGCGACGCAACCGGCTCATCAGCGGCCTGTCGGACGCCACGATCGTGGTCGAGGCACCGGCCAGCAGCGGTGCGCTGCTGACCGCCGGCTGGGCCATGGACCAGGGTCGCTCCTGCTTCATCGTGCCGGGCCCGATCGACGCGCCGACCTCCGCCGGATGCCTGTCGTTCCTGCGTGAGTTCCACGGCGAGGCGCACATCGTGACCGGCATCCCGCAGCTCATCGCGGACCTCGGGTACGCGGATGACGCGCCGCTGGTCAGGCCGCGTCCGGTCGCCGCGACCCTCCAGCTGCTGGGTGCCACCGAGACCCGGGTGGCCGATGCCATCCTCGCCGGACGGGTCACGGTCGATGAGCTGGTGGCCGTCACCGGCCTCTCGGTGGCGACCGTCCTGGCCACGTTGACCCTCCTGGAGCGCCAGGGCCTGATCGTCGGTGCCTACGGCCGGTACCGCGCAGCAGGGTCCCTGCTGGAGCCACCGACCGTCCCGCCTCGACGCTGAGTGGCGGGCCTGACGGTTGCCGCTCGGGGCGTCCTGCGCTACCCTCACTCCCGGTCGCTTCCCAGCGTGACCCGGTCGCTCGCCCTCACCCGGGCGCCGCCGGACCCCGTGCCCGAGGTCAGCATTGCCGAAGCCCATCGTCGCGCTGCTCGCCGTGCCCGTCCTCGCGTGGGTCGTGGCCGTCGGTCTACTGCGACGTTCAGCGATCGCCCGGAGCGGCATCGGCGTGGCCCTGGGAGCCGTCGTCGCGCTCGGCGCGATCGGGCTCGTTCGCCCGGAACCGATCGCGGCGACCCTGCCGACGCCCATCGTGCCGATCCCCCAGGCGGCGTTCCAGACCATCGTCGCGACGGGCGTCGAGGTGGATGCGCCTGCGGTCATCACGTTCAGCACGCCCATGGACCGGGCCTCTGTGGAGGCCGCGGTCGCGGTCGATCCGCCGACACCGGTCACGTTCTCGTGGGACGCCAGCGACCACGAGCTATCCGTGCGTCCGGTGGCCCACTGGCGGACCGCTGCCTACCACACGATCACCGTCCCGCCCGGGGCCCTCGCGGCCAGCGGCCGCCCGATGACCAGCCCGGCCCGGGCCGCGTTCGTGACCCGCCTAGCGGCCGGGGCGAGCCTGGCTGCCACGGACATGCTCGGCAAGCAGGTCGCGGTCGACACCGCGTTCACCGTCACCTTCGACCGCGCGGTCGATCCGTCGTCGGTCGAGGGAAGCGTCCTCCTGGAGCCCGCGGTCGACGGCGCCCTGGTCCTTGAGCCGGGCACCGACGCGCAGCCGACGTACCGCTACACCCCGAGCGCCGCGCTCAGCGCCGGCACCTGGTACCGCCTGACGGTCGATGGCGTGATCGACGCTGCGGGCGTCCCGGTCGAGGTCGCCACCCGCGCCTTCCGGACGATCGAGGCTCCCGCGGTCGTGCGCTTCCGCCCCCGCGCGCTCACCCAGGACGTCGAGCGCGGAGCGACCATCTCGGTCCGCTTCACGATGCCCATGGATCGCGCGTCGACCAAGCCGGCCTTCAAGGTGACCGTCGGGGGCAAGGCGATCAAAGGCACGGTCAGCTTCGCCGAGGACGACACGGTCCTCGTCTTCAAGCCGGCGTCCACCCTGGCCTGGGATACGCGCGTCGACGTCGTCGTCTCGACCGACGCACGAAGTGCTGACGGCGTCCCGCTGGCGAAGGTGGCCGACGCGGCCTTCCGGACCGAGGAGAAGCCGGCTCCGCCGCCGGCCGCGCCGACGAGCCCGGCTCCGTCCGGAGGTAGCGGAAGCGGCGGAAGCGGCGGGAGTAGCGGCGGAAGCGGCGGAGGGTCCGTCGGGTCAGGCAGCTGGACGGCGGTCGAGCGCTACTACCTGGGCCTCATGAACTGCACGCGGACCGGTGGCATCGTCAGCTCCAGCGGCTCGTGCACGAGCCCCGGTGGCCGCGACGTTGCCGCGCTGAAGCTCGACAGCGGCATCAGCGGCGCCGTCGCGCGGCCATACGCCAAGAAGCTCGCGACTGGCGATATGTGCAGCCACTTCATCGGCGGCAACCCCGGCGATCGCCTGCGCGCCGCCGGCTATACGAGCTATCGCTGGGCGGAGAACCTGGGTTGCCGGTCGGGCGACCCGTACGCGGCCGTCCTGGGCAGCCACCTGTTCTTCCAGAGCGAGCGCTCGTGGAGCCCGCTGGGCGGTCATTACGTGAACCTGATGAACGCGGCCTACGACCGGGTGGGCATCGGGGTCTGGGTGAGCAGCGGGCGCGTGCGCCTGGTCATCGACTTCTACCACCCGTAGACCGGGACCATCGGCCCCCTTCGCGAACGGCTCCGGAGCGCCGACGATGGCCGGGTGATCCGCGACGCCGTGCTCCACCTCAACAACGAACAGCCGCTGCTCGCGGACCTGTACGGGCTGCCCGATGGCGGCGACGTCGGCCTGCGCTGCACGAACCTGCGCAGCATGAACGGCAAGCGCCCGGTCTTCGTCGACGACATCCACTCGGTCTTCTTCTTCCCGTACCTGCACATCCGGTTCGTGGAGATCCCGCCCGCCGCACTTCGACGCGCCGACCTTGACGTGCCGTCGACGGCGGCCGAGGACGACGTCCGCGACGGCCTCGTGCCGGCCGGGATGGCGGCCCCCGATCCCGCCGAGGAAGCCGACCTGGAGATCGACGAGGACTTCCTGCGGCGCATCCGCGAGGTCTGAGCTCGGCCGTCGCGCGCTCGCGGGACGCCGCGACACACACGGACCGCCGCCCGAAGGGCGCCCATCGATCGTTCGACGTGCCCCCAGGTCAGGTGAGGGTCCGTGCAGGACCCGGTGCTACACTCCCGGCCGTGTCAAAGAACCTCGTCATCGTCGAATCACCGGCCAAGGCGCGCACCATCGAGCGCTACCTCGGGCCGGACTACCGCGTCCTCGCGTCATACGGCCACGTCCGCGACCTGCCGGAGAACCCCGGCAAGGGCAAGTTCGGGGTGGACGTGGACCACGACTTCGCGCCCGAGTACGTGATCAGCGAGGACCGGCGCAAGCAGGTCCACGACATCGAGAAGGCGGCTCGCGGGTCGGATGTGGTCTATCTCGCCACCGACCTCGATCGCGAGGGTGAGGCCATCGCCTGGCACGTGGCGGAGGCCGCCAACGTGCCCATCGCCAAGACTCGCCGGGTGACCTTCAGCGAGATCACCGAGTCGGCCATCCGCGAGGCGTTCGCCAATCCGCGCGACATCGACCAGAACCTCGTCGACGCCCAGCAGACACGGCGCATCGTCGACCGTCTCGTGGGCTACACCCTCAGTCCGCTCCTGTCGCGCAAGGTCCGTGGTGGTCTGTCCGCCGGTCGTGTCCAGTCCGTGGCCGTCCGCCTCGTCGTCGAGCGCGAGCGGGCCATCAGCGCCTTCACCGCCCGCGAGTACTGGACGATCCAGGCGATCCTGGCGACTGCCGCCGGTGACACGGTCGCGGCCGAGCTCGTGCGCATCGATGGCGAAGCCCTCGACGTGAGCGACGAGGCGACCGCCGAGCGCCACGTGGCCGCGCTGCGCGAGACGACCCCGGTCGTGCGCAAGATCGCGGTGCGCACCCAGAAGCGCTCGCCGGCGCCGCCGTTCACGACGTCGACCCTCCAGCAGGAGGCCAGCCGCAAGCTGTCCTTCAGCCCCAAGCGCACGATGTCCGTCGCCCAGCGCCTGTATGAAGGCGTCGAGACCGCCGACGGCCACGTCGGCCTCATCACCTACATGCGAACCGACTCGACGGCCATCGCCGGCGTCGCGATGGGCGAGGCTCGCGACGTCATCGCCCAGCGCTACGGCGACCCGTTCACGATGCCCAAGGGCCGGGTCTACAAGACCAAGGCCAAGGGTGCCCAGGAGGCGCACGAATCGATCCGGCCGACCTCGTTCCGCCGCGACCCGGACTCCCTGGAGTCGGTGCTCAAGCCCGAGGAGCTGCGCCTGTACCGGCTCATCTGGCAGCGCGCGCTGGCCTCGCAGATGGCGGCCAAGGAGCTGGAGACCACGACGGTCGACCTGGCCGACGGGCCGTACGAGCTGCGCGCCAGCGCGACGCGCACGCTGTTCGAGGGCTTTGCCCGCGTGTACACCGAGGGCCGCGACGATGGCGCGGAGGAGGACGACGGCGAGGGCACCGGACGCCTGCCGACACTGGCCGAGGGCGACGCGACGTCGGTCGGCGAGGTGACCCCCACCCAGCACTTCACCGAGCCGCCGCCGCGTTTCACCGAGGCGACGCTCATCAAGGCGCTCGAGGAGCACGGCATCGGCCGCCCGTCCACGTACGCGGCCACGATCTCCACCATCGTCGATCGGGGCTATGTGCGGGTAGAGGAGCGCCGGCTCTGGCCGGAGCCCGTCGCGGAGATCGTGACCGACCTGCTCGTGGAGCACTTCGGGGACTACGTCGACCTGGAGTTCACGGCGCGGATGGAGGAGGAGCTCGACGAGATCGCCCGCGGCGAGCGCGCCTGGGTGCCCCTCCTGCAGGCGTTCTACGCCCCCTTGCGAGACCGCGTCGCCGAGAAGCGCAAGGAGCTCAAGCGCTCCGACTTCACCACCGAGGCGACCGACGAGGTGTGCTCGGAAGGGCACCCGATGGTCATCCGCCTCGGACGCAACGGCCGCTTCCTGGCGTGCTCCATGTACCCGGAGCACAAGGAGTCGCGGCCACTGCCCGGGGAAGAGCCGCCGGTCCAGGAGGGCGAGGGCGAGGTCTGTCCGGAGTGCAAGGAGGGCCAGCTCGTCGGCAAGCGCGGCAAGTTCGGGCCGTTCGTCGGCTGCTCGCGCTATCCGGACTGCAAGTACATCAAGAAGGACGGTCCGCCGCCGCCCGACCCGCTGCCCTTCGAGGTCGTCTGCCCCAAGAACAAGGACGGCCTGCTCGTGCCGCGTCGCGCGCGCCGCACCGGGAACGTCTTCTGGGGATGCGCCAAGTACCCGAAGTGCGACTTCACCACGAACTACGAGCCGTTGGGCGGCCTGCACGACACGGACGACGGACCGCTGGCTCGCAAGGGCGAGCTGGCCATCTGCCTCGTGTGCGGGTCGGCGAGCCAGACCGGCCCCGACGACATCGCGCCAGGCGAGCGCTACCCGGGCGGCCCGGCCGACCCCGAGGCGCTGGCCCGACCGGCGCGAGCCCGCGGCGGTGCCGCGCGTGGCGCTGGAGCCCGTGGCCGGAGCACCGGTCGCTCGCCACGAGCCTCCACCCGGCCTGGGCCGACGTCCGCCGGAACGGCCAGCGGGGCGTGAACCCGGTCGCGGGTGACGGCACGACCGTCGCTCTCGATCGCTTCCTCCAGTCGCTCGCCGCGCGGGACGCGTCGCTCGACACCATCCGGGCCTATCGCACGGCCGTCGGTGCCTACCTCGCCTGGCTGGCGGAGCGCGGCGTCGACTGGCGTCGCCCGCCGCGCGCGGACCTGCGCTCGTATCTCGCCACGCTGAGCCGCGGGGCCGCGCGGACGACCGTCGCCCAACGTCTGGCCGCCATCCGCTCGTTCCATCGCTGGGCCGCCCGCGAGGACCTTGCGCCGGGCGATCCGTGGGGCGCCATCGCCACGCCACGCCTGCCGCGTCGGCTACCCAGGGTCCTGGAGGCGGACCAGATCGGGCGCCTCCTCGACGTCGTCGAGGCGGAGCTGGACGATGCTGCGACGGCGCGGCCGGAGCGAGTGGCGCTGGCCACGGCCCTCGCCCTGCGCGACCGGTCGCTCATCGAGACGGCCTATGCGGCCGGTCTGCGCATCAGTGAGCTGGCGGCCGCCGACCTCGGCGCCCTGGACCTGCGCCGGCGCGAGATCCGGGTCATCGGCAAGGGGCGCAAGGAGCGCATCGGCCTGCTCGGGGCGCCGGCCGCCGCGGCGATGGAGGCGTACCTGGTCGATGGCCGACCGGAGCTCCTCGCCCGCCGGCACGCGGCGCGGGCCGCCGCCGCCGCCACCACCGACCTGGATCCGCGGGACCTGCCGACGGCCGTCTATCTGAACCACCTCGGGGCGCCCCTGGGCGTTCGCGGCCTGCGCTTCCGCCTCGATCGTCTGTTCCGGGCCGCCGGCCTGCCGGTCGGGGTATCGCCGCACACGCTGCGTCACTCGTTCGCCACGCACCTGCTCGATGGCGGGGCGGACCTGCGCGTGGTCCAGGAGCTGCTCGGCCACGAGGATCTGGCCACGACCCAGATCTATACGCACGTCTCGCCGGCACGCATGCGCGACGCCTATCAGGCCGCCCACCCGCGGGCCCGTCGCGAGGCCGGCCGGTGACCGGAGTCGACGGGTGAGCGCGAGCGGCCGGGCCCTGGCTCGAGCCGGGCTCGTCGTGTCCGGCGCGTTCTTGATCTCGCGCGTGCTCGGCTGGGTCCGCCTCGTGGTCATCGGCAACGTCTTCGGCGCGTCCGCCGAGCTCGATGCCTTCTTCGCCGCCTTCCGCATCCCGGACCTGATCTTCCAGCTGGTCGCGGCCGGGGCGCTGTCGTCGGCGCTCATCCCGGTCGTGTCCGGCGTCCTCGCCACCGACGGCGAGGCGCGCGCCTGGCGCATCGTGTCGACGGTCACGAACCTGATGCTCATCGCCCTGCTCGTGCTCTCGACATTCGTCCTGCTTTTCGCGGATCAGCTCGTGCCGCTGTTCACCGGCGGCTTTGATGCGGCGACCATGGCCAGGACCGTGGAGCTGACCCGGATCATGGTCCTGGGGCCCATCTTCCTGGCCCTCGGCGCGGTCGCGACCAGCGTGCTCAACGCGCGCGGCCGGTTCGCGGCGGCGGCCACCGCGCCCATCGTCTACAACCTGGCGATCATCGGTGCTGCGCTCATCCTGGCCCCCACGATGGGTGCGGTCGGCCTGGCCATCGGGGTCGTCGCCGGATCGCTCGGCCACCTCCTCGTGCAGCTTCCACCGCTGCGCGCCATGGGCGTCCGGTTCAGCCCGGTCATCGACCTGGCCGATGCGGCGGCCCGCAAGGGCCTGGCGCTCATGGCGCCGCGAGCCATCGGCCTTGGCGCGAGCCAGATCACGTTCGTGGTCGTGACCGCCCTGGCCACGACGCTGGGCGTTGGTGCGGTGACCGCGTTCACGATCGCCTTCACCCTGCTCCAGGTCCCCATCGGGGTCATCGGTGTGCCACTCGGCGTGGTCCTCTTCCCGTCCCTGTCCCGCGAGGCGGCCATCGGTGGCGAGGACGAGTTCCGGCGGCTCCTGGTGCGCGCGGTGCGGCTGCTCATCGTGGCCATGCTGCCGGTCGCCGCGCTGGCCGCCATCCTGCGCACGGAAGTGGTTGCCGTGCTCTTCGTCGGGTTCTCCGCCGATGCCATCGCGCTGACCGCGGCGACCTTCCTGGCCTTCCTGCCGGGCCTGCCGGCCCATGCCCTCATCGCCCTGCTGGCCCGCGCGTTCTACGCCCGCCAGGACACCATCACGCCCGTCCTCGCGGCGGTCGCGGCCGTGCTCATCAACACGACCCTGGCCGTTGCCCTGGTCGGTCCGCTGGGGCTGCCGGGCGTCGCCCTGGCCATCGCCATCGCGGCATGGCTGGAGGCGGGCGCGCTGACGATCCTGCTGCGCCGTCGCCTGGGCCCGCTGGGCCTCGTGGGCGTGGGCGGCGTCGCGGTCCGGACGGCCATTGCCACGCTGGTCGCGGCCGCGATCGGGATCGGCGTCCGATCGGTCGTCGGCGGCATCGTCCCGGGGCTGTCCACGGGCAGTGGTCTGGAGCAGGCGTTCTCCGCCGCCGTCACGATGGTCGCCGTGGGCCTTGCCTTCGGCCTGACCTTCGGCCTCGCTGCGCTCGCCTTGCGGATCGAGGATCTGCGCTCTATCGTCGGGCTCATGGTCGACGCGATCCGCCGCCCGCGCGTTCCCCAGTCGCCCGCCTCGTGACCCCCGCCGCCGCCGGGCCGAGCGACGCCGGCACCGGGACGACGACCGCCGCCGAATCCCCGTGGGACGCCTTCGTCGAGGTGTCCGAGCCCGGGTCGTACGTCCAGTTGGAGGCGTGGGCCAGGGTCAAGGCGGTCAACGGCTGGACGGCCCATCGCATCGAGCGCCCGGGCAGCATCGGGGCGCAGATCCTGGTCCGCCGGCCGAGTCCGCTGCCATGGGGCTTCGCCTACGCCCCACGGGGTCCGGTCGCCACGACCTGGGACAGTGACACGCTGGGCGCGTTCAGCGAGGCGGTCCGGTCCGAGCTCGCAGGCAGCGCCGGTCGAGTCTCGCACCTGCGCATCGACCCGGAGATCGAGGCGGACGGTCCGCGTGACGAGGGCGGTGCCCTGCGCCGGGCCCTGCGGGTCCATGGCTGGCGGCCGGCGCCGCCCATCCAGCCGGCTTCGACGCGGGTCATCGACCTGCGGCCCGACGAAGCCGCGCTCTTCGGCGAGCTGCGCAAGAAGTGGCGGCAGTATGTGAACAAGGCGCGCAGCGCCGGGATCACGGTCGTGGAGGCCGAGGGCGATCGGCTGCCCGAGTTCTACGCGATCTACCAGGACACAGCCGCCCGGGCCGGGTTCCTCATCCGCACCGAGCAGGCCTACCGCGACGTCTGGGAGGCGTACCGGCCCGGCGGTCGGGCGCGGCTGCTGTTCGCCCAGATGCCAGACGGCACGCCGGTGGCGAGCCTCTTCCTCGTCCGTGCCGGCCCGCGGGTCGTGGAGCCGTACGGGGGCATGACCGTCGCCGGCGGCGATTCACGGGCGAACTACCTGCTCAAGTGGGAGGCCATCCGTTCGTCGCGCGAACAGGGGGCCACGAGCTACGACCTGTGGGGCCTGGCGACCGGCGGCATCGCCCATTTCAAGGCCGGCTTCGGTGGCCGCGAGGTGCGCTACATCGGGGCCTGGGATCTGGTCCTGGATCCGCTCGGGCGGACGGTCTACGAGGGCGCCGGCAAGGCCCGCGTCCTGTGGGCGCGGCGGCGCCATGGCCTGACCGGGTCGGGCAGTGCGTCGGCCTATGGCGGCGCCGAGTGACCGCCGAGTGACCGCCGAGTGACCGCCGAGTGACCGCCGCCCCGCGGCCCGCGACCACCGCCCCGCGGCCCGCGACCACCGCCCCGCGGCTCGCGACGGCGGCCGAGCTGCAGACCTGGGATGACCACACCGTGCACGTGGCGGGCGGCCATGCCTACCAGTCGCGGGCATGGGGGGAGCAGCGGGCGCGCCTGGGCTGGACGCCCCTCCACGTGGTCCTGGACGACACGCATCGCGCGCTCGTGCTGCTGCGTCGCGCCCCGCTGATCGGCGTGGCCAGCGCGTATGTCCCGAGGGGCCCGGTGGTCGTGTCCGACGACGTCGACGACGTCGATGCCGCGACGGCCGCCGCGGACCGCCTTGCGGCCCTCGCCCACTGGCTGGCCGACGAGCACGGTGTCGCCGTCGCGGCCAGCGATGCGGAGATCCCGGCCGCGGCGGCCGGCTATGGGTCGACCCTGCGGGCGGCCGGCTTCCGGCCGATCCCGGAGATCCAGCCATCGCGCCACCGCATCAGCCTCCACATCCCGGCGGGCGCGGACGACGCGGCCATCCGCAGCGGGGTGACCAAGAGCACCAGGCAGCGCTTCGACCGCGCGGAACGCGACGGCATCGTCATCACGCGCTTCGACGCCGGCGGCTGGACGGACGACGATCCGTCTGACTCGGCGCTCGGCGAGTCATTGTTTCGGGCGCCGGCGCCCTCGCCATCCGCGCCCGGCGCCTCGGATGTGGCCCTCGAGGGCTTCGCCGACCTGCTGACCGATACCGGCGCTCGCCTCGGTTTCCGGTTCGGCCCCCGACAGGTCTTCACCGACTGGTGGCGGGCCGGGTTGGCGGCGGGCCTCGTCGTCTATCTCGCCGCCCACGATCCAAAGGAGCCCGGGCGGACCCTCGGTGGCCTGCTCCTGTACCGCCACGGGGACCGCCTCTCGACCGTCCACTCCGGCGACGTGGCCGACATCCGCGACCAGCACCCCGGGATCATGCACCTGCTTCGCTGGCGGGCGATCCAGCTCGCCATCCGCGAGGGCCGCAGGGAGATGGACCTCGGCGGCGTCGACGTCGGACCGGACCACGCGGAGCCCGCACCGGGATCGCCGATGGCCGGCCTGTACGAGCACAAGCGCTCGTTCGGGGCGAGCTGGGTGGCGATGACCGGTGCCCACGAACGCGTGGCCAGCCCGCTCCGGGCTAGCCTTGGGCGCGTGGCGACTCGTGTCGGACGGATCGTCGGCCGATGAGCGACGCGATGGACGCGCCCGGTGCGGACGGTCCGCGCAGGCTCGATGATCTTGTCCGGCGGCTGACCCAGGAGGGTCGCCTGCGCGGTGCGCGCGAGGGCGGCCGTGCGATCGGCGCGGCGGGCCTGCCGGCACCGGCCGTCCAGGGCGTGCAGCACGATTCGCGGCGCATCGGACCCGGGATGCTCTTCGTCGCGATCCCTGGAACCCGGACCGACGGCCACGACCACGCCGCGGCCGCCGTCGCCGCCGGGGCCATCGCCATCGTCGTCGAGCACCCGGTGGCCGACGTCCACGTGCCCCAACTGGTCGTCGCCGACGCCCGGGCGGCCCTCGCCAGCGCCGCAGCCTGGACGCACGGCGATCCATCGCGGGAGCTGACCGTCGTCGGTATCACTGGCACGGACGGCAAGACCACGACCTCGTACCTGGCGGTCAGCGCCCTGGAGGCCGCTGGGCGGCACAGCGGCTTGATCGGCACGATCGCCACGCGGATCGGTGGCCGAACCACGGACCACGAGGAGCACGCCACGACACCGGAGGCTCCCGAGCTGCAGGCCGCCCTGCGCGCGATGGCCGATGCCGGCGATGACACGGCGGTCATCGAGACGACCTCCCACGGGCTGGCCCTGGAGCGCGTCGGATCGGTCGCCTACGACGTGGCCATCCTGACCAACCTGACCCACGAACACCTGGAGCTGCACGGCACGTTCGAGGCCTACCGCGATGCCAAGCTGCGCCTGTTCGAGCGGATCGGCCAGGGCCGACCCAA